>JAESGY010000026.1_pt1 | contig 178838 bp, 183 predicted proteins | sample 9269841 | NCBI WGS metagenome assembly JAESGY01 (sample SAMN17022865, study PRJNA683097) | algae metagenome | isolation source: Spirirestis rafaelensis WJT71-NPBG6 and co-occurring heterotrophs from... | place: USA: Pinto Wells, Joshua Tree National Park, Colorado Desert, CA | collected...
ACCAACTTGGATTGCGCGACGAACTGCCTCTGTCGTGGTGGCGCTGCCGTGGAGAAGCTGTCCCATAAGCTGTCCCTCCAAGAAGAGATGATCGTATCACCACTTCGTGGGACTGAACATCTAGCGCCTCATCGTCAGTTCGGCCTCAGAGCCGTTCAGCCTGCCCGACAGAGCTGCTTCGGCGCCTGACAGCCGCGCGACAACCTGTCCACGGGAGAACAGAATGACCTGACTGTCGCGGATGCTCCATCCGTTGACTGTCTTCAAGGCATTGCTGGAGCAGCCTTGTGCTGATGCCCTGTAAAGATCGAGCGACGGGACGCTCGAGAGCTGGATGCGGCACGAGGCGGAGCCAACGCTGGCTTTCCACATCCCGGCATAGGATGATGGGCGCTGAGGCGGCGTGAAGATCCCTGGGGCGCTGGCCTGGACATCGGAGCCGGTTTCGCGTTGCGACGAGGCGAGCTGTTGAGGAGCTGGTGCGGACAGGGACTCTGGACCTGAGCCGGCATTAAGCGCAGGTCGATCCGGAAGAGGCCCAGGAGGCAGTTCCGGTTCCAGATGGACCTCATAGCCTTTCCGGATGGGATGCGAAGGCGCTTCCACGACAGGAAGCCGCTCATGAACCGGCTGAGCGGTCACCGCGTATGCGGCAACAGCCGGCTTCCCGCCCCAAGGCGCGGAGTATGCAGGGTAGCTCCTCGGAGTGGAGGCGTGTCCCCATAGATCCTGGCGATAGGGACCTTCTGTCGAGTTGCAGGCCGAGATCATGCCAGCAACTACGAACATCGCACCTTTGGAAATTGATTTGCGATTCATGAGGGTAAGCCGCCAGCGGTCAGGCATCAATGCCGCGCAATTCCGGCGAGGCAGTAAGGTGACTGGAAACGTGGTGGAAGAGGCCTCAGGCGCGCAGAGGAGACCATGCGCGCGAAGGAGGATAGGTTGAACTCGGACCGCTTGAAGGCCGGATCGAGGAGAACCTTGCTGATCTTCACCCCGATGTAATAATCACCGAAGATGAGCTGGAAGAAGACCGTCACTGCGTCGTGCACGAACTCCATGTCGAGGACGACGCAGGAGTGATCGTCCTGTCCCGTGCTGACATGGGCGACATGGCCGTATGACAGCGTCTCACCCTTGAAGAACAGCTCGGCGGACGAGGTCATCATCTCGTCCATGTTCCCGTGGAGCTGGTTGTCAGCGTAGAACCTGATGATATCGGCATCCGCAAGACAGAAATCGGCAATGACATCCTTGATATTACAAGCGAGTACCTCTTCGAAAGCATGAATATCCAGATGCTCGCTTGAGGAAGCCACCATGTCTACGGAGCGAAGGCTTCTCATTTCGACCTCGTGAGAATGTAGAACAGGATCTGTGCGACAGCTTTGTAGAAGTCAGGCGGAATCATTCGATCCACTTCAACATGATTGTACATGGATCTTGCCAGAGGCTTGTCTTCGATGACGGGAACGCCGTTCTTCTCAGCGATCTCGCGAATTTTGAGCGCGATCAGGTCCTGCCCCTTGGCAACGACGATCGGTGCGCTCGCTTCACTGCGCTCATAGCGCAGGGCGATTGCGTAGTGAGTCGGATTCGCGATGACGAAAGTGGCCTTTGGCACGGCAGCCAGCATCCGTTTGCGGCTTCGATCCTGGGCCAGGGAGCGCATGCGCGCCTTGACCATGGGATCGCCTTCCATCTGCTTATATTCCTCCTTCACCTCCTGCTTGGTCATCTTCAGGTCGCTGCGCCATTTGAACCGGGCCCAGAGCAGGTCAGCGGCGACAAGAACGATCGTAGCGATCGCGATGGCGGAGACGAGGCGCATCGCCATGGTCAACATCAGTTCCGGAAGAAGGGACGGATCACTGAACATGGCATTCAAGACCTTATATTGCTCCGATCTCAGGAGCAGGATGCTGACCAGTGTCATCGTTCCGAACTTGAACAATGACTTCAAGAATTCTACGAGACCCTGCCGGCCGAAGATGCGCTTCCAGCCGCCCATGGGAGAGATTCTGTTCCATTGCGGTCTGATTCTCTCCGTCACCATAGACGGCATGTTCTGCAGGATCGAGGCAGAGAGGCTGCAGGCAGCCAGGATGACAATGACGGGGATCAGGCACTGTCCGACCTCGAGGGCAACAGCCTGGATCAGGGACGCCGCGTCAGCACCCGTCTCCAGGCGAAAATCCTGCGGCCGGTTGATGAAAAGCGACAGTTTCTCCGTCAGCGTCTTGGTGTTGCTGCGGACCGCAAAAGCCAGGCCGATAAGGATGCCCAGGATCGAGGCGAAGAGAGGAGCCTCCCTGGAGAAGGGGATGTTTCCCTTCTCCACGGCATCGCGAACCTTCTTATCGGAAGGTGCTTCTGTTTTGCTGTCCTTGTCATCCGTATCAGACATGGGCTGAAGCCGGTCGATTAGAAGTAGGCTTCATCCTCGGTCTCTGAGTTGATGACGATCTCTCCGCGACCGGCCATCTCGAGCGCAAGGTCCGTGATGGTCCGGCGGGCTTCGGCAATATCGCGGTGCGACGAGGGTTCCTTGCTGTTCAGCTCGTGCTCGATCATGCGACGGACGCGCGAAGAGAGAGCCGACAGGACAACCTTGCGGAAATCGTCGTTTGTGCCCTTGAGCGCGAGGACGACGCGATCCGGCGGCACTTGGTCGAACAGCGTGGTGCGATCCTTCGGCGTAAGCTTGACGATATCGTCGAACGTGAAGAGCAGCCCCCGGAGGATCTCGGCCGATTTCGGACGAACGGTCGAGAGATTGGTCAGGACGTCTTCCATGTGATCGCGCTCCATCTTGTTGATGATGTCGGCGATCTTGGCGTGGGTATCCGCACCGGCGTTCTTCGAGAAGTTCGCCATGAAGTCCTCATGGAGCGTCTTCTCGATATTCTTCATGGTCTCGTCCACGATCGGCTTCATGCTGAGCATGCGACGCATGAGGTTGTTCCGAAGCGGCTGAGGCAGCTGGGCCATCACCTTTGCGGCGCAGGAGGGCTTGACCTTGGAGAGGATCAGGGCCGCCGTCTGCGGGTGCTCCTTCATGAGATAGGAGGCGATGGCGCTTTCCGACACCGTCGAGATCCGCTCCCAGATGCTCCTGTTGGCGTTCCCGACCACCTCGCTCATGATGCTGGCGATCTGCTCCGGACTCAGGATGCCGGTCAGCAGCTTCTCGATGTGGGAGGCGCCACCGATGAGGTCCGCTCCGTCCGTGAAGTTGGAGGCAAACTCCTCCACCAGCTGCTCGATCTGCGTGGGCGAGACAGGGCCCAGCTGAGCGGCCGACTTGGTGACGAGGCGGATCTCGTCCTCGCTGAAATGCTTGAGGACCCTACTGGCAGCAGGTTTCCCCATCGCAAAGAGCAGTGTTGCGACACGCTCCGGCCCTTTGAGGACCTTCGAGCCATTCGCCTTCATGGGAACTGGTGCGACCATGCGGAAAAGCCACTTCAGCCGTTAAGATCGTTGCTCGGAGGACCGACGATCTCGGTGAGCGAGATGCCGAAGCGGGAGTTGTCGTCTTCGACGACCACCACTTCGCCGCGGGCGATGATTCGGCCGTTGACGACCACATCGACAGGTTCGCCCACACGGTGATCGAGAGGAACGATGGCACCCCTGCCGAGCTTCATCAGGTTGGCGACAGGCATGGTCGCGGACCCGAGAACAACCTGGATCGTGACCGGAATGCGCAGGATCGAGTCCAGATTCCTGCCGCCGCCGAGCTTGTCGTCCTGCGAGGAGATGGCGCTCTCCTGCTGCCAGATGGCCTTGTCCTGGGGCTTGCTGTCGAAGGGATTTGTCATGGAACTTGACCTTACGAATTAAGAAAAATTGGAGCGTGACGGGTTATGCCGGCTTGCCTCTCGCGTGAGGGTCTCCAGCTGCGCCGCGACCGCCTTGGCCTCCTCGATGCGCGCACCGAGCATGGCGAGCGTCTCCTTGCCCTCAGTTCCGAAGCGCATGACGGCTGTCTGAGCGCCCTTGAGAGCGTCCCCGGTCCTGTCGAAGATCTGCTGATACTCGGCATGGTACCGATCGAGCTTCTTGAGCTTCACATACATGACCGCAACCATGATGCTGGTCGTCACAAGAGCCAAGAAGAGGATGATGTTAGCGAGGGAGGACATCGTCGAGGAATTCCTTTTCTTGATCGATGTGTTCGTCGACCTTGAGAACATAGGTACCTTCGGACTGGCCGATATTGCACCAGAACAGGCCCTGATGATTGCCTTCGAGCTTGACTCGGCTCCGGGGCGTCGCCTGCAGCTCGATGACATCGCCCACCTTCAGATCGGCAATCTCGCCCAGCGAGAGGAAGCGCTCCTCGAGAACCGCCTTGAGCGTCACCTCGGTCTTCTTCACCTCGGTTGCGATCTGCTTCATCCAGCGGGGATCCCGACCGGACGATTCGCTGGAGACCACGCGGGAGAGAACCTTGCGCATCGGGTTCAACACCGATTGCGGAATGACGACGAACATCTCGCCGCCGCGGTTGAGCGCCTGGAGCAGGAACTTCGCAGCGACCGCTTGATTGTTCCGGCGCCCGATGACCGCGAAGTCCATGCGGGTTTCGATGCGCTCGAGCTTGAACTTTGTATCGGCGACCAGCGCGAAGGAGGCCTGCAGGGCCTTGGCTACTTGCTCGAACAGTGTCTGCGCCATCCGCAGCTCGATGGTCGAGAAGCCGCGAGCTTCTTCGACGGGTGCTTCGGATCCGTCGGATCCGAAGAGCACTTCCACCATCGTGTAGATGAAATCGCGATCGAACCCGATCAGGATGTGGCTGTCCCACTCGGGAGCGTGAAAGATGCCGGCGACCGCATTGGCCTCGTAGATCTCAAGAATTTCGGTGATTCGTCCGCTCTCGAGCCCGCTGAGCGAATAGTACATGGGCGAAGCCGCCATGTGGCGCAGATGCTCGGCGCAGCTCGTGGTCATGCGGTCGAAGATGACATGCAGCATCGGAAGGCGGTCGAGCGAGAGGCCCGCCGAGTCCAGCAGCATGTCACGAATATCGTTGGCGCTCTGTGTTCCGCTCATCGGTTAGGCCGCCTCTTTCAGATCTTCGGACCGGCCGCCCGTCGTGGTGGCGGCTTCGACCTCGTCGATGGTCGGGCGGTATTCCACCGAGATGCCCTTGCGGCCATGCTCGACAGCAATCTGCGGCAGAGCCCCGTTCATGTAGGCGATGAGCGCCTGCTTCACGATCACGTAGACGCGGGTCTGCTTCTCGCGTGTTGCCTTGACCTTGTTGGCGAGCGGCGAGAGGAACGCATAGGAGATGAAGATGCCCACGAAGGTTCCGACGAGGGCCGAGGCGATCAGGCCGCCCAGGATCGCCGGAGATTGATCGATGGCGCCCAGCGCCTTCACGATCCCGAGCACCGCAGCCACGATGCCGAGGGCGGGCAGGGCTTCCGAGACGGTGTTGAGAGAATAGTACGGCTTCGTGCGATCGCGCTTGAGGGTGGCGATCTCCTCTTCCATGAGCGCTTCGATCTCGTGAGGCCGGGCATTGCCGATGATGATCAGGCGGGCATAGTCGCAGATGAAGAGGGTCAGGTCCTTGTCCTTCAGGACGCTGGGGAACGACTTGAAGATCTCCGATTCCTCGGGCTGATCGATGTGACCCTCGACCTCGTTGCGCGGCCTGTTCTTCAACTCCCGCATCAGGGCGTAGAGGAGGCCGAGGATCGAGAGGTAGTGCTCCCGCTTGGGAACAGTCCCGGAGATCGCCTCACGGGCAGCGCGCCCGGTGTCCTTCACCAGGGACATGGGATTGGCAATGATGAAGGTGCCGATCGCGATGCCGCAGATGATCACATATTCCCAAGGCTGCCAGATGACAGCCAAATGCCCGCCCATGGCGACATAGCCGCTGACGAGCGAGCCGATGGCAACTGCCAGTCCGATCAAGACGCCCAATGCCTTAGTCCCCTATCGAAATCCAACCTGTTGACGATGTCCTAATCCCGGAGGCTTGCGCGAAGCTGGAACCGCGGGAGCAAGCCTCATGCAAGGCTGCTCGACTACGGATCCTGCATGGATCACCGAGCCTGCAGCTGCCGCATCTGAAAGGCTGGCGCAGCACCCGGTAACATCAGCGTCCCGCGGGACGCAGGCTGGAGGAGTTCAGATGCAATCTTCGCTCTATGTGTCGCTGTCCGCTCAAGTGGCCATGGAAAAGCGCCTCAGCACGATTGCGAACAATGTTGCCAACATCAACACGGGTGGTTTTCGCGCCGACGAGGTGAAGTTCGAGGAGATCCTGTCGCTGGCAGCGAAGGAGAACGTCTCCTTTGCATCGTCCGGACAGAACTTCGTGTCCCGGCGCACCGGTCCTGTCACCAAGACGGACAACCCGCTCGATGTCGCCATCCAGGGAGAGGGCTGGTTCGCCTTCAGCGGCCCCAATGGGCCCGTCTACACCCGGGACGGCCGCCTCAAGATGAATGAGAACGGCGATCTGCTGACTGTCGAGGGGTTCCAGGTTCTTGATGCGGGCGGAGCTCCCATTGCGCTCGACCCGATGGCAGGAGCTCCCACGATCAGCCGGGATGGCACGATCTCCCAGGGCACCAATCAGGTCGGGGCTATCGGCCTCTTCAATCTGAGCCCAGACGCCAAGCTCTCACGCTATGGAAACTCGGGAGTGATCTCGAACATCCCCGGCACCGTCGTTCAGGACTTCAACGCGAACGGGATCCAGCAGGGCTATAGTGAGGGTTCGAACGTCAATCCGGTCCTGGAAATGACCAAGATGATCGCCGTTCAGAGAAGCTTCGAGAGCGCGGCGACGACGATCCAGGAGAGCGAATCAACCCTCATGGATGCGATCAGGACCCTGGGTCCTAGCACCTGATGGCTGCCATGAACGCGTTGCAGTCGCTCGAAGAGTTGGTTCTCACCGAAGGTGGGGCGCGACGGAAGGTCAGGATCAGCGGCGTCATCAATGAGGTCACGCCGAGCTATTACCGTGTCGCCGGCCTGTCCCAGTTCGTCAAGCTCGGGGACCGGGTCGGGTTCTCAGCACAGAGCAAAACCGAAATCGGAGAGGTCGTCCGCATCGACGGCGGCGGCGTCACGGTCAAACCTTTCAATGGACGGATCGAGGCCGGCCTCGGCATGCCCGCCTTCCTTGTGGGAGATGCCGGTTTAAGCCCCGATCACAGCTGGCGCGGAAGGGTGATCAACGCCCTGGGAGAACCTCTGGACGGACTGGGCGCTCTCATTCCGGGCGCGACAGCGGTCCAGAACGATGCCGAGCCCCCATCGGCCATGCTGCGCTCCAGGGTCAAGGAGCCGCTCAGGACCGGCGTGAAGGCCATCGACCTGTTCACGCCCATCTGCAAGGGGCAGCGCATCGGCATCTTCGCCGGCTCGGGTGTCGGCAAGTCAACGCTCCTGACCATGCTGGCGAAGTGCGATGGCTTCGACACGATTGTGGTTGCTTTGGTGGGTGAGCGCGGGCGCGAGGTCCGGGAGTTTCTGGAGGGGCCGATCCAGGCCAATCTCCACAAGTCCATCATGGTCGTCTCCACCGGCGACGAAAGCCCGATGATGCGCCGCCAGGCGCCAAGAACGGCCGTGGCGTTGGCGGAATACTTCCGCGATTGCGGCGAATCGGTGCTGCTCATCGTCGATTCCGTGACCCGTTATGCTCACGCGGCACGCGACGTGGCGCTTGCGGCAGGCGAGCCCGCCGTCGCGCGCGGATATACACCCAGCGTGTTCAGCGATCTGCCGCGCCTTCTGGAGCGTGCCGGGCCGGGAGAGGAGGGCAAGGGAGCGATCACGGGCATCTTCTCGGTGCTCATCGACGGCGATGACCACAACGACCCGGTGGCCGACAACATCCGCGGAACGCTCGACGGGCATATCGTTCTCGATCGTGCCATCGCCGATCAGGGTCGCTATCCGGCCATCAACGTCCTGGGCTCCATCTCGCGCCTGGCCGATCACGTGTGGTCGACCGACCAGAAGGAGCTTGTCCGCCGCCTGCGCAGCCTCATCGCCCGATTCGAGGATACGCGCGATCTCAGGCTCATGGGCGGCTATCACCCCGGGAACGATCAGGAGCTCGACCAGGCCGTGGTGCTCGTTCCGAAAATCTACGAGGCTCTGCGGCAGGATCCGTCCATGCCGGCCAGCCGTGACGCTTTCATGGATCTGGCCCAGATCCTGAGACAATAGCATGACCCCTTCAACCCTATCCACAACATGGACCAACACAGCCTCGCACAAGCGTCGTGCTGTTTAGTCCAAGCTGAAACCTAGGAGCTATCCATGAGTCTTTACGGCGTTCTTCGTAGCGGCGTCTCCGGCATGAACGCCCAGTCCAACAAGCTGGGAACTGTCGCCGAAAACATCCAGAACTCGAGCACGACCGGATACAAGCGCGCCTCGACGGAGTTCTCGTCGCTCATCCTGCCGTCGAGCGAAGGCAACTACAACTCCGGCTCCGTCACAAGCCGTGTTCGCTACACCATCGCCGATCAGGGCCCCATCGCCTACACGACATCCGGATCGGACCTGGCGATCTCGGGCAACGGCTTCTTCGTCGTGTCCGATCCCAGCGGATCTCCCTATCTCACCCGCGCCGGCAACTTCGTCAAGGACGGACGAACCGGAAACCTGATCAATGCAGCCGGCTTCACGCTGATGGGCTACAAGCTCGGAACGGAGGCGGTTGACCCTTCCCTGAACAGCCTCGACGGCGTTGAGCCGGTCAACATGGCTTCTTTCGGCATGCAGGCGACAGGGTCGACGACAGGTACCTTCAAAGGCAACCTTCCTTTCGGCCAGCCTGTTGCAGTTGCGACAGGGACAGCAACGCCTCCAACCGTGACGCCGCCCGTGGCCGGCAGCGTCCTCTTCTCGGCTCCCACCGTGAGCCGTGGCGCGCAGATCGCGTTCAGTGTCGGCGGCGGCGCGAACCAGTACTTTGACGTCACAACACAGAAGACGCCTGCCGAAGTCGCCACAGCCATCAATGCCGCCGTGACCGCCGGCACACTCACCGGCGTCAACGCTACCACGAATGCTGCTGGCGATCTGATCCTGACATCGACCGTTGCGCCCACCACCACGAGTGTGACGGGCTCCTTCACCTCAGTGAGCAAGGCATCGTCGCTCCAAGTCTATGACAAGGTCGGCAATCCGATCAAAATCGACATCGCGCTCTCGAAGATCGATGCCAATACATGGACTGTCAGCGTCTTTAATGGCAGCGATCCCACTAAGCCGCTCACCGGTACGACATCGATGGAGCTGAACTTCGATGCGGACGGCAAGCTGACCGGATCGGGTACGCTGGGCTTCAACATCCCCGGTGGCGAGGCGTTCAGCCTCGACATGACCGGCATGACGCAGCTCGCGGGCGAGTACAACGTCACCGGCAGCTCCAACGGCAATGCACCGTCGGCGGTCAAGGACGTCGAGTTTGCGGCTGATGGCACGGTCTACGCGGTTTATGAGGATGGCACCCGTGTCGGCGCCTATCGGATTCCGCTCGCGACAGTCCCGAGCCCGGACAATCTCAGCCCTCGAGCCGGCAATGTCTATGAGACGACGGCGGCTTCCGGTGGCTATCAGGTCGGCTTCCCTGAAATGTCCGGCTTCGGATCGATCGCCTCGGGAGCCCTGGAAGGGTCGAACGTCGATATCGGCACCGAGCTCACGGCGATGATCGAAGCCCAGACCAGCTACACGGCGAATTCGAAGGTCTTCCAGACCGGGTCGGAACTGCTCGACGTTCTGATGAACCTGAAGCGGTAACCTGCACTCTTGCCCCAGGGCCATTGATCCATGTCTTTGTCTGTTGCCTACAACACGGCACGTTCATCGCTCCAGGCTTCGCAGTCGCACATGGCGCTGGTGTCGCGCAATACGGCTGGCGCTGCGGACCCGAGCTATTCCCGCAAGATCGGGGCGCTCACGACGACGGGCGGGTTCGCCAGGATCACGGTGCTGCGCGCAAGCGACAGCGCCCTGCTGTCGAAGATGCTGGAGACCACCTCCAGTGCCGCAACCCAGAAGGCTCTTCTCGAGGGACTGCAGAAGCTCAGCGAGACCATCGGCGATACGGAACTCGATCAATCGCCTGCCGCTCGCATGGGAGCCCTGAACAGCGCGCTCCAGCTCTATGCGAATGCGCCGGACAATCCTGACCTTGCTCAGGCCTTCGTCAAGGCCGCCACGGAGATGGCGACGAGCCTCAACGATGCAACATCCACGGTTCAGGCCGTCCGCCTGGAAGCCGACGGCCAGATCGGCGACTCGGTTGCGCGCATCAACGACCTCCTTCTCAAATACGAGAAGGCGAACAACCAGGTGATGAGCGGATCGGCTCTGGGAGCCGACGTGAGCGATGCGCTCGATCAGCGCGACAGCCTGATTGCGCAGCTGTCGGAGGAGATCGGCATCACGGTCGTTCCCCGCGCCGGCAACGATGTCGCTCTTTATACGGACAGCGGCGTTCCGCTCTTCGATCGGGTTCCAAGAACGGTGACGTTCTCACGGACGACCGTGTTCGGGCCTGCGGTGACGGGAGCGGATGTGCTGATTGACGGCATCCGCGTCACGGGTCCGGGTGCGCCGATGCCGTTGAATTCCGGCAACATCGCGGGGCTGACCCAGCTTCGTGACGGTGCAGCCGTCACCTACCAGAAGCAGCTCGACGAGATCGCCCGAACCCTCGTCGAAGCCTTCGCGGAGAAGGACCAGACGGTGCCTGCAAAGGCCGACAGGCCGGGCGTCTTCACCTACCCGGCTGCCACAGGTGTGCCCGGAGCGCCGGCTCCGACAGGTCTCGCCGGGGTGCTTCGGGTGAACGCTGCAGTCAATCCGGCCGAGGGCGGCAAGTTCGCGCTGATCCGCGACGGCGGCATCAACGGAGCGGACTATACCTACAACCCTGCCGGCGGTGCCAATGCCGCCTTCTCCAAGCGGCTTTCCGGCTTGGTGGATGGCATGTCGGCTCAGCGTCCGATCAACACCGGCTTGGGATTCGGCCCTCAGGCATCGCTTCTGAGCCTTGCCTCCTCCTCGGGCAGCTGGCTTGAGGCGACGCGCCAGAGCGCCCATCAGCGGGTGGAATACCAGACGACCCTTCTCGGCCATGCATCCGAGGCGCTGTCCAACGCAACGGACGTGAACATGGATGACGAGACCGCGCTCATGCTGCAGCTGGAGAAATCCTACTCCGCGTCGGCCAAGCTGCTCTCCGTCATCGATCAGATGCTCAAGACGCTCCTCGGCGTGGTAGGCTAATCATGAGAACGACTTTCGTATCGACACTGGCGCTCTGGAATTCATCCAAGACGTCGCTCGACAAGCTGCAGACGAGCCTCGTGAAAGCGAACAAGGAGCTTGTCACCGGCCGCGAGGCGGATGTGGGCTTGAAGCTCGGCTACAAGACCGGCCAGACCCTGTCCCTGCGCCAGGACCGTGCCGAGATCGACGCCCTGATCGACAGCAACGCCTCGATCCTGCTCAGGATGAAGTCGAGCACCACGGCCCTCGATCAGGTCCGGGCCACCGGCGACAAATTCATGGATGCACTCATCGCGACGCCGCTGAGTTCATCCAGCATTCCGACACTGATGTATCAGGCGAAAGCCAATCTCCAGAACCTGATCTCGTCCATGAACAGCAGTGTGGGCGGGCAATACATCTTCGGGGGCATCAACTCCCAGGAGAAGCCGCTGAACGATTACGCGGGCGGAACGCCTCCCCTGCGCGCAGATGTCAGCATTCCAGTCTCGGGTTTGTCCCCCGGCGACGTCATCAGGTTCAGTGTTGGCGGCACTCCGGATCAGGTGTTTAGCGTCACTACGGAGGGCACTGTCGACGACCTTGTCGCGTCGATCAACGCAGCGGTCACGGCCAGCACCCTCAGCGGAGTACAGGCGTCGCGCGATCCGGTAACCGGAAACCTCGTGCTCAAATCGACCGATCTGACAGGAAAGACCGACGTGACCGGATCCTTCACGGACATGGACGGCACGGCGACCCCTGTTGAGGGATCCGTCACGCGAAGCCCTCAAGCGGCCATTGCCTCGGCGTTCAGGTCAACCTTCGGGTTCGGGGTGAATGATGCCGCCATGTCGACGATCACGCCAGATGCCATGAAAGCCTTCCTGGGTGGTCCTTTCGCGGCGCTTTTCGAAGGAGCCAACTGGCAGGACTGGTCGAATGCATCGAGCCAGAACATCCAAAGCAGGATCTCCGCGACGGAAAAGGTGGAGGCATCCACTAACGCCAACGGTCAGGGGATCCAGAAGATGGCCATGGCTTATTCGATGATCTTCGATCTTGGCCTTGATCGCCTCGGTGAGAAAGCAAGAGATGCTCTCGTCAACACGGCAATCGCAACCTTCTCCGAAGCCACCACCGGCGTGAAAACCATGCAGGCCAAGCTTGGAGCGGTTCAGGAGAAGGTTGAGGAGGCTGATGAGCGGATGAGCCTGCAGAAGGATATCTTCGACGCGAAGATCATCCATCTGGAAGCGGTGGACCCGGCCGAGGCAAAGATCAGGGTCGATCGGCTGATGACCCAGATCCAGACGTCCTACTCCCTGACGGCACAACTCAAGGCCATGAGCCTGATCAATTATTTGTAATGGGTGGAGTGAAGTATGTACCGTTTCTCCTACGCCGAAGTCATTGAAGACTCCTCCAGAGATTGCCGCGACCGCGAGTACCAGCTTTTCGACCGGGCCATCACCATGATGAAGGCGGCCAAAGGTAAGCCGTCCCAGTCCCAGGAGATGCTTGAGGCGATCGTCTTCGTTCAGCGTCTCTGGACGTACCTGATCAAGGACATCGGTCACCCCGACAATGGTCTTCCGGATAAACTGAAGGGGCAGCTCATCTCCATCGGCCTCTGGGTCATGCGTGAATCCGACCGCGTGGTCAGAGGTGAACACAACAATCTCGAATCTCTGATCGATATCAATGCCATGATCCAGGAAGGCCTGAAATGAAAGCGAAGATGCGGTTTTCCCTCAAGGCGGGCGAGCGGATTTTCATCAATGGCGCGGTTTTGACCGTGAGCCAGAAGGTCACCTTGAGCCTTCTCAACGAAGCACGCTTTCTCCTGGAGAGCCATGTGCTTCAGGTCACGGAAGCGACCACGCCGATGCGCCAGCTCTACTTCGTTGCGCAGTCCATCCTGATCAACCCTCAGGATGCGGAAAAGGTCATGGGCGCTTTCCGCAAGCTGTACGACTCGATCCTGCTGGTCACCACCGACGAGCCAGCGCGCGAAGCGCTTGGCAGGGCCAGCGATCTGGTCGAAGCAGATCGTATCTTCGAGGCCCTCAAGGTCATCAGGACCCTGTTCGAGCCCACCACAGTCGCCGCGACCACACCTCCCGCAGCGGTCCAGGCCGCTTAAACAGGAGCCCCATCATGAATGTGCCCCCCGTATCATCGCAAATCGCAAGCCGGTCGAGTGCGACAAGCCAGTCGACGGCGACCGCGACATACGACAACTTCCTGAAGCTCCTGATGGCCCAGATGAAGAATCAGGACCCGACCGAGCCCATGAAATCCACCGAGTACATGGCCCAGCTCGCGACCTTCTCCCAGGTGGAGCAGACGGTGCAGAGCAACGCCAAGCTCGATGCGCTGCTGGCGTCATCGGCTCTGACTCAGGCCGACACCGTTATCGGCCGAACCGTGACGACGGCAGATGGCAAGGTCTCCGGCAAGGTGGAATCGGTGATGATCACCAGCGAGGGAGCGGTCGCCAAGCTGAAGGGCGGCGCTCAGGTTCTGCTTGGCCCAGGCATCGTGGTGAGCTGACATGAACGAAGTCGATGCCCTGGAACTGGTCCGCGCTGCGATCTGGACCGTCATCATCGGAGCCGGACCGGCCGTGGCCGCTGCCATGATCATCGGTATTGCGATTGCCCTTGTCCAGGCGCTGACCCAGATCCAGGAGGTCACCCTCACGTTCATCCCGAAGATCATCGCGATCCTCGTCGTGACCCTGGTGACAGGCTCGTTTGTCGGCTCCCAAATCTTCGCCTTCACGGAACTGGTCTACGGCCGAATCGTAACAGGGTTCTAACGACGCTTGGCAATCCTCCGCAGGGTGCAGGCACAATACGTTCCCGGTTCCCGAAGGCTTGCGACCTCCGCGCAAGCTTCATGGTGCATCTGTCAGGTTCAACGATCAATCGGTGAGCTTGCAGGCACATGGAAGCAGTTCAAACTTCAGCGCTGAGTCGCGGCAGGGATCTGGCTTTCGCCGGTGGCGTGGTGGCCATCCTGGCCATTCTCTTCCTGCCGATTCCTCCTCTGCTGATCGATATGGGTCTCGCCCTTTCGGTCGCCATGTCCGTTCTGATCCTGATGGTGGCTCTCTGGATTCAGAAGCCTCTGGAGTTTTCGGCCTTCCCGACTGTTCTCCTCATTGCGACTCTGTTGCGCCTCGCCCTCAGCATCGCGTCGACCCGCCTGATCCTCTCCGACGGGCACAAGGGTGTCGATGCGGCCGGGCACGTGATCAGTGGCTTCTCCCAGTTTGTGATGAGCGGCGACTTCGTCATCGGCATCGTCGTCTTCATCATCCTCATCACCGTCAACTTCCTGGTCATTACGAAGGGCGCCACCCGCATCGCGGAAGTCGGCGCCCGCTTTACCCTTGACGCCATACCCGGCAAGCAGATGGCGATCGACGCCGATCTGTCGGCTGGCCTGATAGACGAGAAGGAGGCCCAGCACCGGCGGCGGGAACTCGAGGAGGAAAGCGCCTTCTTCGGATCCATGGACGGCGCCTCCAAATTCGTCCGCGGGGAGGCGATCGCGAGCCTGATCACGATCGCCGTGAACATCTTCGGCGGCATTATCATCGGCGTGACCCGGCACGGCATGCCGCTCTCCAAGGCGGCCGACGTGTTCACGCAGCTCTCGGTGGGCGATGGTCTCGTCAGCCAGATTCCGGCCCTGGTGGTCTCCCTTGCCGCAGGCCTCCTGGTCTCGAAGGGCGGCACCCGCGGTCAAGCGCAGCAAGCGGTTCTCGATCAGCTGGGGGCCTATCCGCGGGCCTTGATGGTGGCTTCCGCCCTGATGTTCGTGTTCGCCATCATGCCTGGGCTGCCGATGATTCCCTTCCTGCTGCTGGGCGGCTGCATGGCCTTCATTGCCTATGCGATTCCAAAGCAACGGGCCGACCAGGAAGCAAAGGTCAAGGCCAAGGTCGCCGAAGAGCAGCAGAAGAACCTTCTGGAGTCGCGGGATTCGGTGAAGGAATCCCTGAAGCTTGCGGAGATCGAGGTATGCCTCGGCAAGCATCTCGCGTCGTATCTCGCAAGCTCGCATGGCGATCTCGCGCACCGCGTCAGCAAGATGCGCAAGAAATTCGCCCAGGATTACGGCTTCGTTCTTCCCGACGTGAAACTCTCCGACAGCCTGATGATCCCGCCGAAGAGCTATCAGATCAAGATCCATGGAACGGTGGTGGCAACGCAGGAGATCCGCCCGGGCGATCTTCTCGTCGTGCTCGGCGATGGTCCGATGCCGGACGTGCCCGGCGACGAGGTTCGGGAGCCTGCTTTCGGGATGAAAGCGCTCTGGATCTCCGACGTTTATATGAACGAGATCAAACGGCAGGGCTTCACGGCGGTCGACGGAGCCTCGGTGCTCCTCACCCATCTGAGCGAGGTGATCCGCAACAATCTTCCGCAGCTTCTCTCCTACAAGGACGTCCGCAATCTCCTGGATGGCCTCGACAGCGAGTACAAGCGGTTGCTCGACGACATCTGCCCCTCGCAGATTTCCTATTCGGGCCTTCAGGCCGTGCTGAAGCTCCTGCTGGCAGAGCGGGTTTCAATCCGCAACTTAAGCCTCATCCTCGAAGCGATCGCCGAGATCGCCCCGCATGCACGGCGGGCCGAGCAGCTGGTGGAGCATGTGCGGGTGCGCATCGCCCAGCAGATCTGCGGCGATCTGGCAGAAGGGGGCGCCCTCAACGTGCTGCGTCTGGGCAACAAGTGGGACATCGCCTTCCATCAGAGCCTGAAGCGGGACGCAAAGGGTGACGTGGTCGAGTTCGATATCGATCCGCGTCTGGTCGAGCAGTTCGGCACCGAAGCTTCCGATGCGATCAAGATGCGGATGGGGCAGGTTCAGAGCTTTGCCATCGTGACCGCTCCGGATGCGCGCCCCTATGTGCGCATGATCATCGAGCGCATGTTCTCCTCGCTGCCCGTCCTGTCCCATCTGGAGATCGCGCGTGGCGTGGAAGTGAATTCCCTTGGGACGATCTCGTGACCCAAGCGTCTTCCGAGATCCTGCTCGGAATCTTCCTGATCTTCTGCCGGGTCGGCGGCTGCCTGCTCATCGCCCCCGGTTTCTCGAGCTTCCGGATTCCCCTCCAGGTTCGTCTGTTCATTGCTTTGACCACAAGCCTCGCCCTGTCCCCGGTTCTTCTGACGAAACTGCGCGATGGGGTGACGGCGCTCGCGCCCGCCACGATGCTCGCGTCGATTGGGTCCGAGTTGCTGACGGGCCTCCTGATCGGCCTTCTGGGGCGGGTCTACTTTCTGGCTCTGCAGGCGATGCTGAGCGCCGTTGCCATGGCACTTGGCCTCGGCGGCATGCCAGGCACGCCCATCGATGAATCCGAGCCCCTCCCGCCCATCAGCGCCTTCATCATGATGGCGGCAACGGCGGTTCTGTTTTTTTCCGACCTGCACTGGGAGCTCTATCGCGGTCTGGTGGAATCCTATGCGCGACTGCCGATCGGCGAGGGTTTCGGCGCGCGCCTGTCCCTGACCCAGCTTGTGGACCAGATCGCCGCGGCCTTCGTGCTCGCCCTCAGGATCAGCAGCCCGTTCATTCTCTATTCCGTCATCGTCAACCTGGCCGTGGGGCTCACCAACAAGCTGACGCCGCAGATCCCGGTCTACTTCCTGGCGACGCCCTTCATCATGCTCGGCGGCCTGTTCATCATGTACTTCGCCGCCCAGGATTATATCCTTCTCTTCATGGACACTTTCTCCTCTTGGCTTAAAAACGGGTAGGCCGCATGAAGCAGCGCATCCGAAAGATTGACCGCATCCTGAAGGTTCAGGAGCGCCTCAAGCAAGAGGCCGAGTTGAAGGTCTCACTTCTTGAGCGGGAAGTTGCAGAGCTGCGGGCGTCGCAAGAGGCGATCATTCACTCGATGAACGATCACGATACCCTCCACGGCCTGTTCGTGGACGTAGCCGCCAAGCGATTGCAGGCGCTGTCGACGCAGGAAGGTCATGTTGAGAAAGCGAAGGTCGCGCAGAAAGCCGTTGCTCTCGACAAGGCCATGCAGGCGAAGCGGACGGAGAAGATGCTGACGAACCTTAAGGACAAGAGTCGGCGGGAGACGGAGAAGAAGGATCTCGCATCGATCCTGGAGACGCTGGCCAAGGGCGGCAGCGCAAGCTTCCCGTAAGCTACCCGATGTAGAAAAGGCTGAACGCAAGAACCGAGAGTGACGCGATGGCGATCAGCCCGCCCTCAGACATCATCAACGACGTCGCAAGAGCAGCCGACCCGACCCGCCTGCAGGCCGCCTCCCGCAAGCTCATGGAAGGCGCCTCTCCGGCGGAGGGCGCGAGCTTCGACGATGCCGTGAAGGCAGCCGCGGACAAGCCTCTCATGATGCCCGGCGCCGACATCTATTCCATCCGCAACTCGCTGCGCAACGACGCCGAGACGGCGAATGCCGATAAGGTGCGAAAAGCTCATCAGGATTTCGAGGCCTACATTCTGCAGACCTTCATCGAGTCGATGCTGCCCGAGGATGCCGAGAATACCTACGGCAAGGGCAATGCGGGCTCGATCTGGAAATCCATGCTGGCGGAGCAGATCGGCGGGCAGCTGTCGAAGGCCGGCGGGATCGGGATTGCCGAGAGGCTTCTCGACGCCCGCAAGCAAGGCCCCTCCGCGGCCGTGCCGCAGGTGCCGAGCCAACCGGTGAACACCCTGCTCGGCAAAGTATAGCGTCGACTGCAAGAGATCATTCGAACAGAGGAATATGCCCATGCTGATGAAATCGCTGGATCGCCTTGAAGAGACGCTCGACATGGAAACCTCGGCGCTTCTAGCGCGGGATCTCTCCAACCTGGATGAGTTCAACCGCCGCAAGAGCCAGTGCCTGCTCGAGATCAGCCGGATCGTCCGGACGGCCGAAATCAGCGCTCTGGATCCCAGCGCCACCAAGCGCCTCCAGAACCTGCAGGGCAAAATCGAGCAGAACCAGGACATTCTCCGGCGTCACATGCATGCCGTGCAGGAGGTCGCCAGCATCATCTCGAATGCGATCCAGAAGGCTGAGTCCGACAGCACCTACTCGGCTCATGTCGCCAAGGCAGGTTACGGCACATGATCAAGAACGTCATGGCGGGCTTCTGGGTCTGCGCCGTCACGCTGGCCTCGTGCTACGCGGCGGTGACATGGACCGTCGGAAAGGCGCCAGTCGAGGACAAGGGAAACTATGAAGGCCTGCAGTACAAGAAGCTGCCGCCCATGAACATTCCGGTCATCGCCGAGGGAGCCGTCCAGGGATACGTGATTGCCAATCTGGTTTTCACGGCCGATGCCAAGACGTTGCGGGAAATCTCGATTCCGCCGGAAGCTTTCATTCAGGACGAGGTCTTCCGATACGTCTATGCCGACGAGACCCTCGATTTCAGGAAGCTGTCACGGTACAACGTCAATGGGATGATCGGCAACGTTCGCGACAAAATCAACAAGCGCCTGGGTGCTGAGATCGTCAAGGAAATCCTGGTCGAAAATTTCAACTTCGTCGACAAATCCGCCATTCGCTCCTAGCCGATATGCGCTCCGCCAGGAGACGCTTTGCCAGGAACAGGAAATTTTTAAATGAGTTATTGCTTGATCATTGATGACTCGCGCGTCATCCGGAAAGTCTCCCGCGAGATCGCCGAAGGACTGTCCTTCCGCGTCGCCGAGGCCGAGAACGGCGAGGTGGGGCTGCAGGCGTGCAGGGCAGAGATGCCCGACGTGATCCTCCTGGACTGGAACATGCCCGTCATGGATGGATACAGCTTCCTCAAGCATCTGCGTGCAACACCGGAGGGGCAGACCCCGAAGGTTGTGTTCTGCACGACGGAGAACGGTCTCGATCACATCACGCGTGCTTTGGACGCCGGGGCGAACGAGTACATCATGAAGCCGTTCGACCGGGACATCCTCGCAGCCAAGTTCCAGCAACTTGGCGTCCTCCCCGTCTCCCATTCAGCGTGACAGCATGTCGATTGCTCCCGTCATTCAGCCTGGTTCTGCTCAGAGCAGGGCCACCCGCGTCATGATCGTCGACGACAGCGCCGTCATCCGCGGGATGATCGCGCGCTGGCTCACCGAGGCCGGCGGTTTCGAGGTTGTCGCCACGGCGGCCAACGGGCGCATGGCCGTGGATGCGGCCGAACGCTCCAAGCCGGAGATCATCCTGCTCGACATCGAGATGCCGGAAGTCGACGGGCTCGCGGCGCTTCCCATGATCCTCAAGGTTCAGCCGGCGAGCAAGGTCATCGTCATCTCGACTCTCACCCAGAGAAATGCCGAGATCTCGCTGAAGTGCCTCTCCCTGGGGGCCGTGGATTACCTAGCAAAGCCGGAGAGTGCGCGCGCGGCAGGCGCCGCCGCGGACTTCCGGCGTGACCTGATCGAGAAGCTGCGCGCCCTCGGCGAGGCGAAGAGCCGCCAGGCGAGACCGTCGGCCCCGCCTCTCTCTGTCCTGCCGACGTCGTCCGCTCCGCCCGTTGCGAAACCCGGCACGGTGAGGCCGCAATGCCTGCTGATCGGATCCTCCACTGGCGGTCCTCGTGCAGTCGAACGGGTTCTGCTCGATCTCAAGCCGGCTCTTTCCAGCATCCCGGTGCTGATCGTGCAGCATATGCCCGCGATGTTCACGGCCGTCTTCGCCGAGCATCTGCAGTCTTTCCTCTCCGTTCCGGCCCGGGAGGCCCGGGATGGTGACGCGGTCAGCCCCGGCACCATCCTCGTCGCCCCTGGGGGCCGGCACATGGGCGTAGTCTCGTCCGGCGGCAGGGCCGTCATCCGGCTCAACGACGGGCCGCCGGAGAATTTCTGCCGTCCCGCCGTCGACGTGCTCTTCCGGGAAGCGGCCAGCGTGTTCGGCGCCTCCGCCATCGCGGCGGTGCTCACGGGCATGGGTTCCGACGGAACGCATGGAGCGCGCCACCTCACAAAGGCTGGCGCCACGATCATCGCCCAGGACGAAGCCACGAGCATCGTCTGGGGAATGCCGGGAAGCATCGTGAAGGCCGGGCTGGCCCACGAGATCCTTCCCCTGGAATCCATCGGCCGCTCTCTGAAGGGCCACATCACCGGATCTTCGAAATGACCGAGGCCGAATTCGACGCCCTGCGCGCCTTTCTCAAAACCCGCTCGGGCCTGGCGCTGTCCCCGGATAAGCGATATCTCGTCGAGAGCCGCCTCTCGTCGGTCTGCACGCGGTTCAAGATCGACAGCCTGTCGCATCTGGTGCGCGAGATCAGGGCAGGGCGGTCGATCGCCCTGGAGAAGGCCACCATCGAGGCGATGACCACGAACGAGACCTTCTTCTTCCGGGACAAGGCACCGTTCGACCTGTTCCAGGATGTCCTGCTGCCGAAATACCTGAAGGAGCGGGCATCGACCCGCAGGCTGCGGATCTGGTGCGCGGCGGCGTCGACCGGCCAGGAGCCGTATTCGCTCGCCATGCTGCTGAAAGAAGCGGCGCCGCGCATGCCGGGCTGGCACATCGACATCGTGGCGTCCGACATCTCCACCGAGGTTCTGGAAAAGGCGAAGGCCGGATTCTACAATCAGTTCGAAGTGCAGCGCGGCCTGCCGATCCGCCTGCTGGTCAAATACTTCACGCAGGTGGGAGACCAGTGGCAGATTGCGCCCGAGATCCGCGCGATGGTGGATTACCGCTACCTAAACCTGATCGAGGACTTCAATCGGCTAGGCCAGTTCGACATCGTTTATTGCCGCAACGTGCTGATCTATTTCGATCCCAACCTGAAGGCCGATGTGCTGCGCCGGATCGCGAATGTCATGGCGCCTGACGGCTCCCTGCTGCTCGGCGCGTCGGAGACGGTGCTCGGCGTGACGGATGCGCTGACGCTCGATCCTGCTCACCGCGGCCTGTATTCGAAGAACGGTTCAAGCGCCGCGCCCAAAATGTTCGCCATCGGCGGACGGTAAGGCCGAGCACGAAAGCGGGTTGTCTTAAGTCTCGCGCTCGTAGAATCGCCGTTCCATGTCTTCCCAGTGTCTGGGAATAGTAAACGAGCCTGATCTTCATAGTTAACAAAAGATTAACAGTAAAAAATTCTGCTCCAACTTCGATCTTGATGCTTGACGCTAAGGGAGGGGGTTGTTAGACAAGAGCTGCAAGCACCGCAGACGGAGATCCTGAAGCTCTCCAGGTGCAGAGAAAGCACTATGGTACGCCTTCTTGCGAAGGCCAGGCATGATGCCATTCCATTTTGCCGGTAAAAGCCCGGATGTCATGTGAGCAGCGGATCGAGATTCCCTCGAGGCATGAAGCCACTCCGCTGGGTCGGTTAGATCCCGACATTCCCTGAACAATCACATCATTCAAGGAAGAAGCACATGTCTTCGATCAACACGAACCTCTCCGCCATCACCGCCCTGCAGGCCCTCAAGAGCACGCAGACCGCCATGAACAAGAACCAGAGCCAGATCTCCACGGGTCTGCGCGTCGGCGAGGCTTCCCACAATGCGTCCTACTGGTCTATCGCCACGCAGATGAAGTCTGACAACGGCGCTCTCGGCGCTGTCAAGGACTCGATCAAGCAGTCCAAGGCGATGATCGACACCTTCACGTCGGCTCTCGACAAGTCGCTCACCTACCTCAACAAGGTCAAGTCCGGCCTTGTGGCCGCGGCTCAGCCGGGCGCTGACCTGGCGAAGATCCAGACCGAGTTCGAGGCCAACATCGAAGGCATGAAGAGCGCCGCCGGTGCTGCCTCGTTCAACGGCCAGAACTGGCTTGCACAGTCTGCTCCCGGAATTGTCAACCTCGTGACCTCTTACGACGGCAACACGAACAAGGTCGGCACCCTCACGATCGACACGTCGAAGACGAACCTGTTCACCAATGCGGCGGCCGGAACCGGCGGTCTACTCGGTGACGTCGCCAAGATCGTCGTGAAGGATCTCGGCATCGTGGCTGGCACTTCCACGGACGACGCAGCGCTGGGTGCTGGTGGCGGTGGTACGGCAACGTTCTCCGACCTGACCAAGCTGAACCGCGTGGAAGGCGCGACCATCACCGCCAAGATCGGCGACAAGACGGTCAGCTACACTCTCGACGCAGCTGATGCGGCTGCTGCGGACTGGACGACTGCGGCTGGCAAGATGCAGACAGCCTTTGCTGCTGCCGTGACCGGAACCACCGTCAGCGCGGCTCTGGTTGTCGGCGGCACCGCAGACGGCGTGAACGTCAGGCTCTCGTACAGCAACAACGCCGGTACCCTGGCGACGGTCGACAAGGCCATCGGCAAGCTGGCTGAAGCTTCTGCGATGCTCGGCGCCAACAAGGCCCTGCTCGAGACCCAGGAAGAGTTCATCGGCGTGCTGACCGACTCGCTCACGGCTGGCGTCAGCGCCTTCATCGATGCCGACATGAACGAGGCTTCGACCCGCAATCAGGCTCTGCAGACCCAGCAGCAGCTCGGCGTGCAGGCTCTCTCGATGGCTAACCAGAACAGCCAGATGATCCTGAAGCTCTTCCAGTAAGAGTTTTAGCATCGACCTGAAGGGAGCCTCGCCTTGTGAAAGGCGGGGCTCCTTTCGTTCGGGAAGAGCGTATCATGTCCGTTATCCGATCATTTCGCTTTCCGTTCCGGCTCAAGCTGCTGGCTGTAGGGCTGACAGCCGGCATCGCCGGGATTGGGCTTTCCAGTGAGAGCCATGGATTTGCCACCTGGTTCGGTCCCTGGGACTATGTCCTGAGGCACGATGACGAGGGGAGGCCCCAGGCGGCCTTCGCCCGATTGCGGGGAGAGAACGGCTCTCTGCTCTGGCTCACCTGTCAGCGCTTCGCATCCGAACCCGATCAGCCGGCGATCCCTTTCACGACGGTCGCCGTTGCGCAGAGACAGTTCCTGGGCCGGAGCGATCCGAACGGGAGAAGCACCGTTTACTGGTTCGATGACAACGGCCCCGAGGTCGGGCATTGGATCTACCGCGACCGGCATGGACAGATGCCGGATCCGGGCCAAGTGCGCGCTTTCGTGGACAATCTCGCCGGTGCAAAAAGCGTGACGATTGAACTGTCGAATCATCGGCTTGAGACCCGCAGGCACGCGTTCCGGCTCGACCAGAAAGACACCAGCAATGTCGCCGACAGGTTCAGGAAAGACTGTGCCACTATCCTTCGCTAAAGCGATCCATGATTCGCCGCTCGTCCAGTGACAGTATATCTCAGCGCTGAAAGAGGCCGCCATGATCAGCACATCGACACGCTATCAGCTCGTCACGAAGAATTTGGCCCGCACCAAGTCCCTGATCGAGAAGGATCCGGCGACCAAGCGCGAGATCGAATACTATCAGGCCAACATCAGGACGATCAAAACGATCGACGATTTCATAAAGAATGATCGGATCTTCAAGTTCGCCATGAAGGCGTACGGCTTGGAGGACATGGCCTATGCCAAGGGCCTCTTCAAGAAGCTGCTTCAGGAGGGAGTGCTCAACCCTTTCAGCATGGCGAACAAGATGTCGAACCCTCTCTACAAGGAGTTCGCCAAGGCGTTCGACTTCAAAGTGAAGGGAGCCAATGCAACGTCAGCGGCCAGTGCGACGACTGAGGCGGTGCAGAGATACGTGCAGATCACCCTCGAGAAGAAGGAGGGCGAGCAGAACCAGGGTGTTCAGCTTGCCATGTATTTCAAACGTAAAGCCTCGTCAGTCACGACGACGATGGGCCTGCTGGCCGACAAAGCGCTTCTGAAGTTCGTGCAGACGACTTTCAACATTCCGCAGAATGCCTCCAAGGCGGATCTCGACATCCAAGTGCGGAATCTGGAGAAGCACATCAACATCAAGGATCTGCAGGACCCTAAGAAGGTCGACAAGCTGATCCAGCGCTTCAATGCCATGTGGGATGTGACCAATCCCAGCGTCGCCACCACTTCGCCCGTCATGACATTGTTTGATCAATCATCGGTGCAGCAGGGCTTCAGCGTTGACCTGATGATGAGCATCGCCAAGCTCCGCCCGGGCGGCTTCTAGTCGACATGACGCATAAGCGCGGCATCGCCATGAACGTCCATCTCAGGGCAGAACGTTCACGATGATCCGCTCCGATGCCGGCATGGCGTCCGACGGAGCGTGGACCACGTATACGCCCTGGCACACCCGCGTGATCTTCCGGACAGGGGTGCGGTGCTTGTCCGCTCCCGTCAGATAATTCACGGTGTAGAAGGGCTCCCCGCCTATATAGGCGGTTGTCTTGGTCTTGAAGGCATAGCCGACCTGGCTCGCGTTGATGCGATAGACCGACGTGGGCGGGCCATAGGCTGCAATGTGCGACGAGATCGGCCTGCCGATGTATTCCGAGCAGGACATCTCGGCCGCCTCGTAAGTGGTTGTCGTGCAGCCGCCGGCACCGACAGCAATCGCAAGCAAGGCGAGAATGGGTCTCAAGCAGGCCTCCCGATGATCTGCAGAACGTATCATGGAAGTTCGGGCGCTCCGATTCAATGCGATGAGCCTTCGTGTCACTTGGTAAAGACGGCATTCCTTTCGCCCTGTGCCCGTCCCGCGAAGTGCAGCTGCCGGCGCGTGCCAGTTTCGCACAAGGCTGCCGACGCATGATGTGCCCGGAACGACAGAGCCGTCGAAAGCTGCGGGAGAGCGCATGAGTATCATTCTGGTGCCGGTTATCGCCGGGTCGCTGATCGGGCTCGTGGGCACGCCCACCGTCCGCCTCCTGGCATCATCGAAAAGAGCGAGAACCTGGGCGAGGAGCCAGAGCGGGTTTCTGCGCCGTTACTGAAGAAGTTCGGGCGGGAGCTGCCAAAGACGATGCGGCGGCGGTGCATTGCTCGACGGGATCTCGGCGTTTCTTTCGGGCTAAGACGTTTTTGCAAGCAGGAGAGACCATTCCTGCATTCCTCTTCATTCGAGGAGTATCGGCGCCCGGTACAGGACTCGTTCGTCGCTCTGTTGCTTGAAGTCAACACTGCGACATCGTTCTGACATCTTACTCCGAATCGCGCTTGCGCAGATCCCGTGCGGCTGACAGCTTTGATGAAAAGAAGCGGATGGGTGCGGGGGCATGAACAGGACCGGTTTCTTAAAGCATACGGGAAGGCAGCTGCTGGCTGCCGCAGGTATAGGGGCCGCGATTCTGTCATTCGTCGCTGCGGCGAATACAGCTCATGCGTTTCCGCAGTTGAACATGCCGGTGATGAGCGCCGCCATCCTATCGTCCGGACAGGCCGGGCCGACGCCGGCCTGGATCGCCTTCTGCAGGCAGATGCCTGACGAGTGTGCGCACGACCCTTCCGAACCCGCTGTGATTACCCTCAATCCGGAAACCTGGAAGCTCCTCGTCGATATCAATGAGCGCGTGAACGCCATGATCCTGCCGGTGACGGATCAGGATCATTGGGGCGTGGCGGATCGCTGGGACTACCCGGATGACGGGATCGGAGATTGCGAGGACATTCAGATCCTGAAGCGCCGCATGCTCATCCAGGCGGGCCTGCCGCGGCGGGCCCTGCGGATGACGGTGGTGATCGACGAGCTCGGCGCTGGCCACGCGGTGCTGATGGCGCGCACCAATCGGGGCGACTACATCCTGGACAACAAGCGCGCGGCTGTCCTGTCCTGGCAGGAGACCGGCTATCGTTATGTGAAGCGGGAGGGATCGGAGAGCGCAGCCTGGGTTTGGCTCGGCAATCAGGCCGCCCCGATGGTGACGGCCACCCGATAAGCAGGATGATCGAACATCGCATGAGCGCGAGCCGCGCTCATGCAGACCAGGAAAACTCTTAACTCGCAGCCTTCGCGGTCGGCCGCTGGCTGATCATCGTCTCGGATGTCAGAACAACCCAGCCGTTGTCCGAGCGCTCGATCGAGATGATCTGGCCAATGCCGGGAAGCGTCATGCCCGGCGTGACCCACCAGACGCCTTCCGGACCTTCGATCAGGGCGGACTCGCTCGTCGCCCTGTGGATCACGTAGCGCTGGAACTGGCTCTGGCGATCGATGGCCAGGGCTGCCTTGTCGGTCTTGGCTTCCACAACGGATTCCGCGCTCTTCTGCCGGGTCAGCGAGCCCGTCGTTGCTGGGCTGAGATCAACTGCACGCGCCTGCTTGGTGTCCGCGCCCTTGCTCATCACCAGGCCGTTTCCTGCGCTCTGGAGATAGGCGTAGCCATCGCTGAGATAGACCGCGTAAACCGGAAGCGCGACCGCCGAAAGGGTGAGCGCCAGCCCGAGGCACATGACGATGCGGTCGCCCACCACCTCGCGTGCCCGGATCAGATCTTCCAGGCGCTGCACCTTCCGCTCTCGGGTTTCGATGACGGCTCCGCGCCCGGGCTGTCCCGCCCTGGCCACCTGCTCCAATACCTTATCGAACCGTACGCCCATGGAATCCGCCGCTATGAGAATCGACTGCAATCATTCCTATGAGGTTATGCTTAACAATCCGTCACCTCACGCAGAGAAAGCCTGTTGAAAACCTGGCAGGACAGAGCAAGCCCCGCACAAGCGTCCTGTGAATACTGCAGCCTGTATTCAAGCAATTTTGCTGATCAGGATTTTTTGGGGGATGCATGAAGATCAGAACGAAGATATTTGCACTCGTCGCTGCCTTGAGCTTCGTTGCGATGGTCATTGCCGCCGTCGGCATCAGCACCCTGCAGACCTACAATCAGGCCGTTGACGATGTCCGGCTCGCAGCCACGCGCGCGCTCTACGGCGAGCGCCTGAACCGGCTTGTGACGCATGTGGTCATGGAAGCGCGCGGCATCTATGCCTCGAAGACGACGGCCGATGCCCGCAAGTTCGGCGAAGGGCTGACCACCAATCTGAATGAGATCGACAAGCTGCTGAAAGAGTGGGCGCCGATCGTCCCGGATTCGCACAAGGCGCTGTTCGACGCGGTGGTCAAGGACGCCGCCGCCTTCAAGACATTCCGATTAGAGACCGTGCGCCTCGGTTCCGAAGTGTCGCCTGAGGCCGCCAATGCCCAGGGCAACAACGATGCCAACCGTGCCAACCGGAAGGCTTTCCAGGTCAGCATCGACGCCTTGACGCAGAAAGGCAGCGAGGAAATCGCCGCGGTCGACCGCTATTCGGCTGAGCTCTACAGCGAGCGTCTCACCCTGCTCGTCTCCATCGCGCTCGGCGGCACGATCCTGGCGCTGCTGATCGGCTGGCTCGTGGGGCACAGGCAGATCGCCCGTCCGCTGAAGGTCGTCACCGAGGCGATCCAGAAGCTGGCCTCCGGCGACTACAACCTGCCGAAGGCGAAGGCCGGCAACGACGAGATCGGCGACATCTGGAAGGCCACGCAGGTTTTCGCCGGCACCATGCAGGAAGCCGACGGGCTGCGGCGCCAGCAGACGGAATCCGAGAAGCAGGCCGCCGAGCGCCGCAGGCTCGAAATGATGGCGCTCGCGCAGAATTTCGAGGGCAGCGTGGGCGGTCTGGTCCAGCACCTCTCCGTCGCCGCCCAGCAGATGGAATCCACAGCCCGCTCGATGGCCACCACCGCCCAGCAGACGAACCAGCAATCGAACGCGGTGGCGGCTGCGGCCGAGCAGACCTCCAGCAACGTGCAGGCCGTGGCCGCCGCCACGGAGGAACTCGCCGCATCGTCCAACGAGATCGGCAGCCAGGTGTCGCAAACGTCCGCGGCCGCGGCCCGCGCCGTGCAGAATGCGCGCAAGACCAACGAGCTCGTGGAGACGCTCGCCGACGGCGCGCAGAAGATCGGCGAGGTCGTCGCCCTCATCAACAGCATCGCGAGCCAGACCAACCTCTTGGCGCTCAATGCCACCATCGAGGCGGCCCGTGCCGGCGAGGCCGGCAAGGGCTTCGCCGTGGTGGCCGCCGAGGTGAAGGAACTGGCGAACCAGACCTCGCGGGCGACCGAGGACATCACCTCGCACATCAACCAGATCCAGCAATCCACCAAGGGTGCCGTGGACGCCATCCGCGAGATCGGCCTCACCATCGAGGAGGTGCACCAGATCGCCACCAATGTGGCGGCCGCCGTCGAGGAGCAGCAAGCCGCCACGCAGGAGATCGCCCGCAATGTCAGCGAGGCCGCCCGCGGCACCCAGGAGGTGACCCAGAGCATCGTCCAGGTGCAGGGAGCGGCAACCCATGCCGGGTCGGCGGCTTCCCAGGTGCTGGCGGCGGCCGGGGAATTGTCGACCAACTCGTCGGCCCTGAGCCGGGAGGTCGAAGGCTTCCTGCAGGGTGTCCGGGCAGCGTGACGCTGCCGGCGGTGCTCTTTCCCTCCCCCTTGTGGGGAGGGTGTGCCGCGGAGCGGCCGGGTGGGGGCGTGAGCGCCAACCTTGAACCAGTCCTGCGCCGGCACCCCCACCTCCAACTCCTCCCCACCGCAAGTCGGGTGTTCCCGACTTGCGGCAGACCAAAGACAAGTCTCGGGCAAGCCCGAGACTTGTGGGGGAGGAGAGTTCGCAGCTTATACTCGCTAAAGACAAGCCACAGCGTCGCTTGAGATCTGTGGGATTTTACGAACCCGACTCTCAGAGAATGTCTCAGGCCGTCTTGGAGATGTCCTCGGCCGGAGCAGTACCGCCTGCGGCGCCAGCCTCACGCCTGAGCCGGCGAGCCTCCTGGGCCCGCATGACCGCCTCCTGAACATAGGACAGGAGCGTAGCGTTCAGGTAGGGCTTGGCGAGAAAGACCGCTCCCGGCGGCAGATCATTCTCCTTCGGCCATTCGCGGCCTGAGGAGACGATGATCTCCACTCCGGGCCAGTCCCGGTGCACGTGGCCGACCAGCTCGAAGCCGTTCATGCCGGGCGGCATCTCCACGTCCGAGAGCAGCACGTCGACGGCGACCTCGGCTTTGAGAACGCGCAGGGCCTCCTCGGCGTCGCCGGCCTCGATGACGCGGAAGTTCGCCTCCAGCAGGATGTCGGCCGTGACGAGCCGCACCAGCGGTTCGTCTTCGACCAGGAGAACGACGCCTATGGGTTGCTGGTGGGACACGGGACCGAGGGGCAAGAGGACAGGGCAGTTGGCAAACGTGGCCATTGATAGACGGTTCCACTTACGAGAGCCAGCCCTTCCCGCGTGGTGACTTGGCGCACAACGCGGGAGAACCCAAGGGGCATCACCACGTTGTCCGCCTGTTGTATGCGTCTGGGGCAAGAATGAGTGCTGCATCCGTTACGGTTCTTCCACGCCGGACCCCGCCGACCATTCTGGTTGCCGAGGGGGATATCCGGATCCGGTATCGTGTCAGCGATGAGCTGCGGGCTTGGGGATTCAAGGTGCTGGAGGCCGGCTCCGCACCGGAGGCCCTGACGGTTCTCGATGCCGTCCCGGTGGATCTTCTGATCCTGGCCCTCGACCTGCCGGGTGACGGCAGCGGCTGGGATGTGGTCCGTCACATTCGCGAGAGCCCGGCTCCAACGAAGATGATCCTCACGTCCGGGGAGACGGATGCGCCGGACAGCCTCGGACCTTTTGTCCGCAAGCCTTACCAGGCTGCCGAACTCGCCACGCTCGCCGCGCAGAGCCTCAACTGGCCACGGCCTCCGCAAGCTTAACCGCAGGAACAAAGGCAAAAGCTCGGCGGTTAGCTTCGCGTGAGCACGTCATCGACCCATCTCTCGGCCGAGGCCGACACCCCCCTCCAGACCATCCTCGTCGTCGAGGATGAGGTCCTGATCCGTCTTGTGGTTGCGGAATACCTGCGCGAATGCGGGTATCGGGTCCATGAAGCCGTCAGCGCCGAGGAGGCTATTCTCATCCTCCAAGCCCCGGAGGTGTCCATCGACATCGTGTTCAGCGACGTCGAGATGCCCGGAGGCATGGACGGCTTCGGGCTTGCCCGCTGGGTCCGGTCCAATATGCCCGACACCCAGGTCATCCTCACCTCCGGAGCCGAGCGGTCGGCGGATATCGCCGGAACTCTCTGCGAAGCCGGTCCCCTGATGAAAAAGCCCTATCACACGCAGGAGGTGGTGGACCGGATCAAGCAGCTCAAGGCGACGGCAAAGCGCTTCTGAGCCTACTTGCTCCTGAGTTCGCTGCACCGCAGCATCACGGCTGCTTGACGATTGGGAACTGGACAGAGCCGTCGCCGTTTCATGCTGGATGAAACCGCACCGCCGCATCGTGAAGCACCCTGTTGTCCTGCTGGTGGAGGACGAACCGCTCGTTCGCCTCACCCAGGTCGATATCCTCAAAGAATCCGAGTTCTGGGTTGTCGAGGCTCAGGACGCCGACGAGGCGTTCGAGCTCCTGAAATCGCGTCCCGAGATCGATGCCATCCTGACCGATGTGGACATGCCGGGTTCCATGGACGGCTTCGAGTTCGCCCGGCTGGTGCGGCAAGGCTGGCCGGAGGTGGCCGTCCTGGTGATTTCCGGCAAGACCGGCCCCGGCCCGGGCGACCTGCCGCCCAACGCCACTTTCCTGCACAAGCCCATCATGCCCGATGACCTGGTTGCGGCGCTGAATGACGTGATGGCCCGGCGGCCGCAGAACAGCAGCGTTTCCTGACCGGCTTGAGGGGAGCGCCTTCAGCCAGCTGCCTGCTACGGCTCATGCGCAGATCCCCGATGTCAAACTCACCAGCCTCATCCTGAGAGGCTGGCTCATCAAGGACCGGTAGTCCTTCTCCCGTCATCACCGGCCTTGTGCCGGTGATCTCGATGGCATGAAGCGCCGTGCTTGTCAGCATCGGGATGGCCGGCACAAGGCCGGCCATGACGAAAACTGAGGCGTGTTCCTCTTTATGAGCCGGACACTGAGGATGAGGGCAGGGGGAGACAGACTGATGTCATCCCCGACGCTCCGCGGGACCGAGATCCATGGTGCAGAACGGCGCGGGTCTCCCCCCTTTGCGGGAGAGGGGGCGAGTTCGATTGAGCACAGCCCCTCTCCCGACCTGCTTCGCAGGCCACTCTCTCCCGCTAAAGGGGAGAGGGCTGCTGTCGCCAATCTCGTCCAGCGATGACCCATTGAAGAACAGGCGCCGCCCCTCGACCCATTCACGCGTGAGCGGCCTCGGGCTGGCGCGTGTCGATCACCTCCGGCTGCTCCGCCACACGCGCCCACAGGCGCTCCACCTCCGCCTGAACGGTGTGGATGGCCGCCTCCTTCACGGGGCCGTAGCCGCGGATGTCCATCGGGGCTTTCGCGATCGCCAGCAGGCTGGTGAAGCGCTGCCCGTCGAGGCTCTGGAGGATGCGCTCGACCTGCGCCTCGTACCAGCCGATCAGCGCCCGTTCGTTACGACGCTCGGCCGTATAGCCGAAGATGTCGAACGGCGTGCCGCGCACGATCTTCATCCGGGCCAGTACGCGCATGGGCATCTGGATCCACTGGCCGAAGGCGCGCTTCTTCGGGCGGCCCCGCGCGTCGCGCTTGGAGGCCAGAAGCGGCGGTGCCAGATGGTACTTCACCGTAAAGTCGCCATCGAATTCCTGCCGCAGTTTGTCGAGGAAGCCGGTCTCCATGTGAAGGCGCGCGACCTCGTACTCGTCCTTGTAGGCCATGAGCTTGAACAGCGAACGCGCCACCGCATCGGTGAGGGTCTCAGACCCAAGCGCATTTTCAGCTTTACGGACCCGCGACACCATCATCTCGTAGCGGCCAGCGTAGAGCGCATCCTGATAGGCGGTGAGGAAGGCAACCCGCCGGGCGATCACCTGATCCAGCGTCTCAGGCTCGTCCGGCTTGTCATTGGCGACCTCATGCACGACATCCGGGTCGGCGCTGAGCAGGCGGCCCCAGGCGAAGGCCTGCCGGTTGCGCTCGACCGCCACGCCGTTGAGCTCGATGGCGCGTGACAGGGCTTCGAACGAGACCGCCACGAGTCCCTGCTGCCAGGCAAATCCCAGCATCATCACGTTGGCGAAAACCGTGTCGCCGAGCAGCGTCTCGGCCAGCGCATTGGCATTGACCGTCGCCATGTTGCCTGCGCCGATGACACGCTCGATGGCGCGAAGCCGCGTGCGGCTGGCGAGATCCGCATCGCGGAAGCGCACCAAGTCGCCGGTGGGCATCTCGGCCGTGTTCATCACGGCTCGCGTGCCAGCGCGATACGTCCCCGATGCCTTGGGCGAGGAGCTGACCACGAGATCGCAGCCGATCAGCGCATCCGCCGCGCCCTGGTCGATGCGCACCTGGTTCAGCTCGCCCGGATTCGTGGCGATGCGCAGATAGCTCAGCACCGGTCCGAACTTCTGCGCGAAGCCCGTGAAGTCCAGCACCGACACGCCGCGCCCTTCGAGATGCGCCGCCATGCTGATGAGCGCCCCGATGGTCACGACGCCCGTACCGCCGACGCCGGTGACGAGCAGATCGAACGGCTTGTCGAGCGAGGGAAGAGCGGGTGAGGGGAGGGAGGCGGCCCGTGCCGCCGCATCGAAGGCTGACGTGGTCTTCGCCCGGCGCGTGGCGCCCTCCACCGTGACGAAACTCGGGCAGAAGCCCTCAAGGCACGAGAAGTCCTTGTTGCAGGTGGAGAGGTTGATCTTGCGCTTGCGCCCGAAGGGCGTCTCCTTCGGCTCCACGCTCAGGCAGTTGGACGCCACCGAGCAATCGCCGCAGCCTTCGCAGACGAGATCGTTGATATAGGCGAAGCGCTTCGGATCCTCCATCTGGCCGCGCTTGCGGCGCCGGCGCTTTTCCGTCGCGCAGGTCTGCTCATAGATCAGCACCGTCACGCCGGTGATGTCGCGCAGCTCCCGCTGCACCCCGTCGAGATCTTCGCGATGATGGATCGTCACGCCTTTCGGCAGATCGGCGGGAATGAATTTCTCAGGATCGTCCGACACGAGAGCGATCCGCTGCACCCCTTCCGCGCGCACGCTGTGGGCGATGGCGTAGACGCTCACCGGCCCGTCCACCGGCTGGCCGCCGGTCATGGCGACCGCATCGTTGAACAGAATCTTATAGGTGATGTTGGCGCCTGCCGCCATGGCCTGCCGGATCGCCATGGAGCCCGAATGGTAATAGGTGCCCTCACCCAAATTCTGGAAGATGTGGCCCTGGCCGGTGAACTTCGACGACGCCGCCCAGTTCACACCCTCGCCGCCCATCTGGATCAGCGACGAGGTCTCCCGGTCCATCCAGCTCGCCATGAAGTGGCAGCCGATGCCGGCGAGCGCTTTGGATCCTTCCGGCACCTTGGTCGAGGTGTTGTGCGGGCAGCCGGAGCAGAAGTAGGGCGTGCGCGTTGCACCCGGCACAGCGATCACCCGCTCCGCGTCGGGCGTGAGGGCGTCCACACGCTGCGCGAGATTGAGATCGGGAAAGATCGGATCGAGGCGCTTGGCCAGAACGCCGGCAACGAAGCGCGGCGTGAGCTCTCCCGTCCAGGGGATGAGCCGCTGGCCCATCTCGTCGTGCTTGCCGACCATGCGTTCGGGCTTCGAGCCCGGATAGTCGTAAAAGTATTCCTTGAACTGGCTCTCGATGATGCCGCGCTTTTCCTCGACCACGAGGATCTCGCGCTTGCCCTTCACGAATTCCATGGCGTCGTGCAGGGGCAGCGGCCAGACCATGCCGACCTTGTAGATGTCGATGCCATGCTGGCGGCAGGCAGCCTCGTCGAGGCCGATCAGGCGCAGGGCCTCCATCAGGTCGAGATGAGCCTTGCCGGTGGTGACAATGCCGTAGGATGCGTCCCGAATGTCGTAGATGCGCCGGTCGATGGGATTGGCCTTGGCGAAGGCATAGACCGCGTGCTTCTTCGCCTCCATGCGCTCTTCGATCTGCGGCCCCGGAAGATCGGGCCAGCGGTAATGCAGGCCTCCCGGAGGCGGCGTGAAGTCGGGTGTGATGAACCGGCGCGGCGGGCGCAGCTCCACGGAGATGCCGGATTCCACGATCTCCGACACGGCCTTGAACCCGACCCACATGCCGGAAAAGCGGCTGAGCGCATAGCCGTACTCACCGAACTCGAGATATTCCGCGACGCTCGCGGGATGGAGCGTCGGCATGAACCAGCTCATGAAGGCGACGTCGGATTGGTGCGGCATCGACGAGGACACGCAGCCATGGTCGTCGCCGGCCACCACCAGCACGCCGCCATGGGGCGAGGAGCCATAGGCATTTCCGTGCTTGAGTGCATCCCCCGAGCGGTCGACGCCGGGTCCCTTGCCGTACCAGAGGCCGAACACGCCCTCGACCTGCCGGTTCGGATCGGTCTCCACCTGCTGCGAGCCCAGCACCGCGGTGGCCGCGAGGTCCTCGTTGACGGCGGGCAGGAACTCGATCCGGTTTTCCTTCAGCTGCTCCTTCACCCGCCAGAATTCGAGATCGACGCCGCCGAGCGGCGAGCCGCGGTAGCCCGACACGAAGCCCGCCGTGTTGAGGCCTGCCGCCCGGTCCCGTTTGGCCTGATCGAGCACGATCCGGATGATGGCCTGCGTGCCGGTGAGGAACACCCGGCCGGTCTCGCGGGCGTAGCGGTCGGAGAGCCGGTAATCGTCGAGGGACGGAACGCGTGTCATCAGCCTGACCTCAAGGAGAAAGCCCTGTTCTGGCTAACTATGGTAGTCCCGAATGGCTGGTAGGTGCTTTCTCTTTGTTCCTCTCCAAGGCTTCTTTGTGGTAGATGTTACAGACGCTGGCGCTATATGTGGTAAAAATTACCAACGGGAGGGCGCCATGCTGGAGAAGCAGGACGAGCATATTCTGGCGCAGCTGCAGAAGGAGGGGCGCACCACCAACCAGCAGCTGGCCGAGGACGTGGGCATGTCCACCTCCGCCTGCTGGCGGCGCGTTCGGGCGCTGGAAGAGACAGGGGTGATCACCGGATATTCGGCCCTGGTGGATCGGGAGCAGGCGGGGTTCGCCACATCGGCGATCCTGCATGTCTCGCTCGAACGGCACGACGCGAAGTTCGTCGACGAATTTGTTTCACGTGTGACAGAGCGTGCCGAGGTTCTGGAATGCTTCGCCACGACAGGCGACGCCGATTACCACCTTCGGGTCGTGGTGCGCGACATGAATGCCTACAACGCGTTCCTCGACGAATTCATGTTCCGCCTGCCCGGTATCCGGTATGTGCGCACCAACGTGATCCTGAAGGAGATCAAGACCAGCGTGGTGCTGCCGTTCTGAACGACGGGATTGGTTTACTTGCTTTCAGGCAATAGCGCGTAAGCGAGCTGCGCGATGGCGACGGGCCGGCTATCACCGACAGTCGTGAGCGTCACGCTGCCGAAAACCATGGTGCGCCCGAGGCGAACAACCTTCGCGTCCGCCAGGACATCGGCACTCGCCGCCGGCCGAAGAAAGTGCATGGTCTGATCGACCGTGGTCATCGGCCGGTACGCCCCTCCGGCTGAGGAGACGGCGAACACCATGGCGGTGTCGGCCAGGCTCATCAGCGCCTGCCCGCAGACCACGCCATTGTCGCGGCACAGCCTTTCGGAGAACGGCATGCGCAGAACCGCGCCCTCGGAGCCGAGGCTCTCGATGGCGAGGCGGAGATCCTGAATCCAGGGCGCGAAGACATCGGTGAGCATCCGCTCGGCGGCGGCTTGATCGAACGTGGACATTGGCTCCCCCAGTCATTCTTCTTCTGATATCCGATGCCAGCCGTGAAATGGCATGGAATATCAGGCTTATGTCAAGGCAACTGGCATGTGATGCCAGAGGCCTTCCATCACGCACGCACCGCGTTCATGGTCAGAAGATCATAGGTCGCCACCGTCTCGTCCTTGTCGGTGGTGATCTCCACGTCCCAGCGCACCTCGCCATACTGCTCGTTGCGCGGCGACTTGGATTTCGCCGTGAGGCGAACCTTTATCGTCTCGCCCGGCTGCACGGGCTTGATGAAGCGCAAGGAATCGAGCCCGTAATTGGCCAGAACCGGCCCGAGATCCGGGTCCACGAACAGGCCTGCCGCGAAGGCCAGCAGCAGGTACCCGTGGGCGACACGGCCGGGGAAGAACGGATGGTCTTTCGTGTCTTCCTCGCTCATGTGGGCATAGAAGGTATCGCCGGTGAACTCGGCAAAATGCTCGATGTCCTCAAGAGTGATCGTCCGCTCCTTCGAGATGAAGGTCTGGCCGATGGCAAGATCCTCGAAATGGTAGCGGAAGGGGTGCCGCCCTTCCTGGACCATCGGAGCACCCTTGATCCAGCTTTTGGTCACGCGCGACAGCATGGCGGGTGAGCCCTGCAGGGCCGTGCGCTGCATGTAGTGATGAACGCCGCGCATGCCGCCGAGCTCCTCGCCGCCGCCGGCGCGCCCCGGGCCACCATGCACCATGTGCGGCATGGGCGAGCCGTGACCGGTCTGCTCCTTGGCGCAGTCGCGATCGATCAGCACCAGGCGGCCGTGGAAGGCGCCGACGCCGAAGACGAGATCGGATGCCACTGCGGGATCATAGGTATAGACGGAGGCGACGAGGCTGCCATCGCCGCGATTGGCGAGAGCGATGCCCTGATCAAGCCCATCGTAGCCCATGACGGTGCAGACCGGGCCGAAGGCCTCGACGCTATGCACATTGGTGGCGCGGATCGGATCTGGGCAGTGCAGCAGAAGCGGTGGGATAAATGCGCCGCGCTCGCGATCCGCGCCCTCGACCATGAAATTCTCCGGATCGCCGACAACGATGTCCGCTTCGCTCCGCAGCTTCGCCACCTGGGCCAGCACGTCTCGACGTTGACCCAGACCGACGACCGGGCCCATGCGGACGTTGTCGAGCTCGGGGTTGCCGACCGTGACTTTCGAGAGCCGCTCACGCAAGGCCTCGATGACCGCAGGAACATGCGCGTTGGGAGCGATGGCGCGGCGGATGGCGGTGCATTTCTGTCCCGCCTTGACCGTCATCTCCTTCGCGACCTCCTTGATGAAGAGGTCGAATTCCGGCGTGCCGGGCCCGGCATCGGGTGCGAGGATCGCAGCGTTGAGCGAGTCGCGCTCGGCGATGAAGCGAACCGACTCGCGAGCAATCACCGGATGCCGCTGCAGGTTCTGGGCCGTGTCCGCGGAGCCTGTGAAGGACACCACATCCTGGCAGGTGAGGTGGTCGAACAGATCGCCCGTAGAGCCGATGATGCACTGGAGAGCGCCTTCGGGAAGAATGCGGGACTCTGCGATCATGCGCACCAAGGCGTGCGCCACGTAGGACGTGATCGTCGCCGGTTTCGTGACCACCGGCACGCCGGCCAGAATGGCTGGCGCGAGCTTCTCCAGCATGCCCCAGCAGGGGAAATTGAAGGCGTTGATATGAACCGCGACGCCGTGCATCGGCGCCATCACGTGCTGGCCGACGAAGCTGCCGCCCTTCGACAGCGGTTCGACGGCGCCATCGATGAGGAAGGTGGTGTTGGGCAGTTCACGGCGGCCCTTGGAGGCGTAGACGAAGAGAGTGCCGATGCCGCCGTCAACGTCGATGAAGTTGTCCGATCGCGTGGTGCCGGTCTGGTAGGAGAGCCTGTAGAGCTGCTCCTTGCGCTCTGACAGATAGATGGCAAGAGCTTTCAGAAGCTCTGCACGCTGATGGAAGGTGAGCCGCCGCAGGTTGGGGCCGCCCACCTGACGGGCGTAGGCCAGCACCTCGCCCATATCGAGACCACCGCTGGCAACCTCGGCGACCACGTCGCTGGTGACGGCGCTGCGAACCTCGGCGAGTTCCTGGCCGGGGGACATCCAACTTCCGCGAACGAAGCTTTCAAGTCTCATGGGGGCACCTTGGATGATGAATGGTGGCTGCATCGGCATCGCCGGGTCCTTGCAGCATTATTGACCGACCGGTCGGTTAGTCAAGGAATTTTGCCAAGGTCAGACCGGGCCATATCTCGACAATTCAGGGAAAGGATCGATAGGTGAGAGCTGCGGCCGAGAGGCGAGGCATCGTATCCGAGAAGCAAGTGGAGTGGGTTTGAATGGCCGGGTTTGTTGAAGCCCTTCTGGACAAGTTCCATGAGCGGACCCCGATCAGAGCAGGCTCCCTGATCGTGACTGTCTTCGGGGACGCGGTGGTGCCTCGGGGCGGGGTGCTGTCGCTGGCTTCGCTTCATGAGATCATGCGCGCGTTCCGGATCAGCGATACGCTCGTGAGAACGGCTTTGTCCCGCCTCGTGTCGGACGGATGGTTCGAGCGCTGGAAATTGGGGCGCAACAGCTATTACCGGCTCACCCCTCGGGGGCGGGAGGCTTTTGCCCAGGCAACGCAGCGGATCTATGCCGATTTGCCCCAGGATTGGCGGGGCTCCTTCGACCTCCTGCTGCTTGAGAACGCCCAGGACCGGACCGCGCTCAAGGCCGAGCTGTCGGAGGCCGGGTATGGAGTCCTTGGAACGGATCTCATGATTGCCGCTTCCGCATCGGCCGGAGAAGCCGCCGCCTTTCTGCGACTTTCGGCCGTTCCGGCCGACCTGCCCACAGCCCAGCGGCTTGTGGAGCGGGCTTGGCCGCTATCAGAGATCAGAAGCCGGTATCAGCGCTTCATCGACACCTATTCGAGCACGCTCTCGGCTCTTGAGCGAGGGGCCGGCTTCACGGATCTGGACGCCCTCCTGGTCAGGATCCTGCTGATCCACGATTACCGCCGCGCTGTCCTGAAGGATCCCCTGCTGCCGGTACAGCTCCTTCCGAAGCCATGGGCGGGAGCCCGCGCCCGTGAACTCTGCGGGACGATCTACAAGGCCCTGCTGCCGGCCTCCGAGCAATGGATCGACACTCATGCCCAGGACGACAAGGGGTCGCTCCCGGAGGCCGACAGGGGCTTCGCAGAACGGTTCGCATCGATCCCGGTCAAGCTGAAGGCCGTCTGATCAATAAGTTACAGGAAAATCTTGAAAAGCAAATTTTTTGTGACATATTAGGGGAGGTTCATGAGACGCTGACGGGGCAATTCACTTTGCCTTGGAGCGCCAACGACCGGAACAGCGTTGACTATGCGCCCGGACGGGCGATGCCGCCGATCCTTCGAAGCTGCTTGGCCTCCTTCAGGAGGTGGCTTGGGAGGGGGAACGAACGAAGGCTAGGGAGAAGCGCCGTGTATGCACAGATGGTGAAGACGGGCGTCGATCATATCCAGTCCAAGGAAGAGATGTCTCCCGAGGAGCGCGCCTTCCAGGATCGTGTGGACGCCGACATCAAGATCGAGCCCAAGGAGTGGATGCCGGAGGCCTATCGCAAGACCCTGATCCGCCAGATCTCCCAGCACGCCCATTCCGAGATCATCGGCATGCAGCCGGAGGGCAACTGGATCACCCGCGCGCCGACCTTGGAGCGCAAGGCGATCCTGCTCGCCAAGGTGCAGGACGAGGCGGGCCACGGCCTTTATCTCTACTGCGCGGCCGAGACGCTCGGCGTGAGCCGAGACGAGCTCATGGAGCAGCTCAACAGCGGCAAAGCGAAATATTCGAGCATCTTCAATTACCCGACGCTCACCTGGGCCGATATCGGCGCCATCGGCTGGCTCGTGGACGGTGCCGCAATCATGAACCAGGTGCCGCTGCAGCGCTGCTCCTATGGTCCCTATTCCCGCGCCATGATCCGCATCTGCAAGGAGGAGAGCTTTCACCAGCGCCAGGGCTACGACATCATGACCAAGCTCGCGCGCGGCACGCCCGAGCAGAAGCAGATGGCTCAGGATGCGCTGAACCGCTGGTGGTGGCCGTCGCTGATGATGTTCGGTCCATCCGACGCGGAATCCGTGCACAGCGCCCAGTCCATGCGCTGGAAGATCAAGATCAATTCGAACGATGAGCTGCGCCAGAAGTTCGTGGACCAGACGGTGCCCCAGGCCGAGTATCTCGGCCTCACGGTGCCCGATCCGGACCTCAAGTGGAACGCCGAGAGCGGACACTACGATTTCGGCGCGATCAACTGGGACGAGTTCTATCAGGTGATCGCCGGCAATGGTCCCTGCAACCGCCAGCGCCTGCGCACGCGGGTCAAGGCCTATGAAGAGGGCTGCTGGGTGCGCGAAGCGGCTGATGCCTATGCGGCCAAGAAAGCGGCGCGCGCCAAAGCCAAGGCTGCGTGAGCGGGAGAGCGACGATGACCGACAAGAAGGAATGGCCTCTCTGGGAGGTGTTCATCCGCAGTCAGCATGGCTTGGCCCACCGGCACGTGGGCAGCCTGCATGCGCCGGATGCCGAGATGGCGATCAAGAACGCCCGCGATGTCTACACACGCCGCAATGAGGGAGTGAGCATCTGGGTGGTGCGCGCCTCCGACATTGCAGCAAGTTCGCCTGGCGAAAAGGGGCCGTTGTTCGATCCGGCCAACAGCAAGGTCTACCGGCATCCGACCTTCTACGAAATCCCCGAAGAGCTGGGGCATATGTGATGAGCGGGCAGGATGCGCTCTTCGAGTACCTGCTGCGCCTTGGCGACAACGCCCTGATCCTCGGGCACCGCCTGTCGGAATGGTGCGGGCATTCGCCGGCGCTGGAAGAGGATCTGGCGCTCTCCAACGTGGCGCTCGACCTCATCGGGCAGACGCAGCTCTGGCTCAATCTCGCGGGCGAGATCGAGGGCAAGGGGCGCGATGCCGACAAGCTCGCCTATCTGCGCGACGCCCGCGACTTTCGCAATCTCCTGCTCGTGGAACAACCGAACGGCGATTTCGCCGCCACCATGGCGCGCCAGTTCTATTTCGATGCCTGGCATTACCTGCTGCTGCGGGAACTCTCGGGCTCGAAGGATGCGCGCATCGCTGAAATTGCCGCGAAGGGTCTGAAAGAGGTCACCTATCACCTGGAGCGGAGCCGCGATTGGGTTCTGCGCCTCGGCGACGGCACAGAGGAGAGTCATCGCCGCATACAGACGGCGATCGATGATCTCTGGATGTATACGGGCGAGATGTTCGAGTCCGACGAAGTGGATCAGGCTATGCTGCGCGAAGGCATCGGTCCCGATCTCTCGTCCCTGCACGAGCCATGGCTCGGCCTGATGAGGGCTACCGCTGAGGAAGCCACGCTCACTCTGCCGCAGCCTGGATGGGCGCAGCGGGGCGGCAAGCGGGGCATGCACTCGGAGCACCTCGGCTACATCCTGGCGGATCTCCAGTTCCTGCAGCGGGCCTATCCCAACGCAGCGTGGTAGGGAGCAAGGCAGCCATGACGAGCAGCCTGACACGGCCGGATCTGGAGCAGATCAGAACCTGGCTGGAAGAGGTTCCCGACCCGGAGGTGCCTGCCGTCTCCGTCATGGATCTCGGGATCGTGCGCGATGTACAATGGTCGGGCGACGACCTCGTCGTGGCGATCACGCCCACCTATTCGGGCTGCCCTGCAACGAGCGTCATTGCGCTCGACATCGAGTCAGCACTGCGGGCGAAGGGCCTCGATCGCCTGCGCGTCGAACGCAGGCTGTCGCCGCCCTGGACGACGGACTGGATCAGTGCTGAAGGAAGGCGCAAGCTCGAAGCCTACGGCATCGCGCCCCCGGCCGAGAGCGCGGGCGGTCCATCGGTCTTCGACCGCCTGCTGCGCAAGCCGCTGGTGATCGCCTGCCCGCGTTGCAAATCCGAGAACACCGCGCGCATCAGCGAGTTCGGCTCGACGCCCTGCAAGGCCCAGTACCGATGCGACGATTGCCTTGAGCCCTTCGACTACTTCAAGTGCATCTGAAACGAGCGGACGCTCCATGACAAAGTTCTACCCCGTCACTGTTGCCGACGTCAGGCGCGAGACGCGCGATGCCATCATCCTCACGCTGGATGTGCCGGATGAGCACAAGGAGGCGTTCAGCTTCTCGCCGGGGCAATACCTGACCCTGCGCACGAATATCGACGGCGACGAGGTCCGGCGGTCCTATTCCATCTGCGCTGCGCCCATGGAGGGCAGGCTCCGGGTCGGCATCAAGAAGATCGCGGGCGGTGTGTTCTCGAACTGGGTGAGCGAGCAGCTGGCCCCCGGCCACGTGATTGAGGCCATGCCACCGATGGGCAACTTCTTCGTGCCTCTCGATCACACCCAGAAAAGGCACTTCGTGGGCTTCGCGGCGGGCAGCGGAATCACGCCGCTGCTGAGCATCGTCAAGACGACGCTTCTGGCAGAGCCGCAATCGTCCTTCACTCTCTTCTACGGCAATCGCGCATCGAGCTCCATCATGTTCCGGGAGGAGCTGGAGGATCTCAAGAACGAGCATCTCGAGCGCTTCAGCCTCATTCATATCCTCAGCCGCGAGCAGCAGGATATCGACCTGTTCAACGGCCGCCTGACCAAGGAGAAGTGCGACCAGCTCCTTGAGCATTGGGTTGACGCATCCACCATCAACACCGCCTTCATCTGCGGGCCGCAGGACATGATGCTGGGTGTCGCGAAAAGCCTCGAGGAACACGGCCTCGACAAGCGCAAGATCAAGTTTGAGCTCTTCGCCACATCCACCCCAAGCCGCCGCCCGCGCAAGCCCGAAGAAGAGCAGGCCCGAAACCACAAGGATCTCTGCGAGGCCACCATCGTCATCGACGGACGCGCCCGCACCCTGTCGTTCGAGAAGGGCACCGCGTCGGTGCTCGATGCAGCCACCCAGGAAGGGCTTGAGCTTCCCTATGCCTGCAAGGGCGGCGTCTGCTCCACCTGCCGGGCGATGCTGGTCGAGGGCGAGGTCGACATGGATGCCAACTTCGCCCTGGAGGACTATGAGATCGCCCGGGGCTACATTCTGACCTGCCAGAGCTACCCGGTGAGCGACAGGATCCTGGTCGATTTCGACAAGTGACCGAGGAGGTGCGCCATGGTCGATGAAGAAGGCCTTGTCAGCTTCGTGGCCGGCGGCGGCCGCCTGAGCGCGCCCGACAACGTGACGCCCCGTTATCGCGCGGAGCTCATGCGCCTGATGTCGATCTTCGTCGATTCCGAGATGGCTGGCGCCTCAGGCTTTGCGGATTGCATCAATCTGGCGCCTGGCCTCAGAGAGCGGATCACGGCCACGCACATCGTCCTGCAGAAGTTCGATCATGCCCGGCAGGTTCTCGAACTGATGGAGCAGTTCGGGGTCAACATGGATCAGTATGTGGGGGCTCATCCCTGGGCCTCGCGACTCGTTCGCAGCATCAATCTCGGTACACGGCGTGTGGATGGAGACATGCGTCTGAACGTATTCCATTCACCGATCAGCGGCTGGGTCGACGCTGTGGTGATGAACTGCCTGATGGGGCAGGCAACTGTTGTGCAGCTCGACGAGCTGACGCGCGGCTCATACCAACCCCTCGCCGACACGCTTGCTGGAATCCTGCCCGTCGAGAGGCGTCATGCAGAACTCGGAGAAGAGGGACTGAAGGTGGCCCTTGACCGCGGACATGACAAAACCGAAGCTCAGGCTTCGGTGAATTACTGGTATCTGCGCGTCGCCGATAGTTTCGGCAGCAGCGTGTCGGATCATTTCGCACAGCACCTGAGGTATGGCCTACGTCAGAAGGGGAGGGAGGAACTCCTTGCCCAATGGCAGGGCATTGTTCATCCCATGCTTTCGCGCTTTGGACTTAGCGTTCCAGGACATGCATTGCCGGAGATTGGTGAGCAGGCTTCCCTCCAATGAAGCCCGAGGGGTAAGACGTTACTATTCCGCAGCGCTGACCCGCCGCGTGGGCGCAGCGGGCTCCGCGCTCAGATTGCGGGTTCCATCCACGATCAGCTGCGACACAAGCTCCGCATAATCCGCTCGTGTCACCTCGCCGTTGCTCTTGAACCAGAGATAGTGCCAGTTGATCATGCCGAAGAGGGACATGGTCACGGGCTTGAGCAGCTTCGTTCCCTTGAGCTGCGGTGCGACGCCGGCCACCGCGTCGGAGAAGATCTTCACCAGATCGCGTTCCATGGATTTGAGCTCAGACTGACGGTCGGACGGCAGCAGGCGAAGGCCGTTGATCTGCACGCTGTGCTGGGCATCCGCGTCCCGGTAGGCTTCAAGGATCGCGGCAACGAGCGTCCTCAGACGATCGCCGGGTGCCAGGTCCGGCCGGTCGGCTGCCTCCACCACCTCAAGCAGTTCCTCGAGGTGGAAGCGGATCACGTCGAAGAGCAGTTCTTCCTTGTCCCGATAGTAGTGATAGAGGTTCGCTTTTGAGACCCCGCAGGCCTCGGCGATCCTGCTCATGGAGGCGCGGTCATAGCCATGCTCGGCAAAGAGTTCGGCCGAGCGATCGAGGATCGCCCGGCGTTTGTCGTCGTAATTGCTGGCGCGGGTGCGGGCCATGGGTTTGTCTATTCTTTCGGTCTGCGGTCGATCACGCGCTTCGCCTTGCCCAGGGAGCGCTCGATCCCTTCAGGGTCGAGGACGTTTACCTGAGCCGTGATGCCGATGGTATCCTTGATCGCCTGGCCCAAGCGGTCGGCGGCGGCCTTGCGGGTTTCCGGGTAGTCGGCCTCGGGCCGGATCTCGGCCCGGATCTCCATCTGGTCCATGCGGCCTTCGCGGGTCAGAACGATCTGGTAATGGCCCGACAGGCTCGGGATCTGCAGGAGCTTTTCCTCGATCTGGGTGGGGAAGACGTTCACGCCCCGGATGATCATCATGTCGTCGGTGCGGCCCGTGACCTTCTCCATCCGGCGCATGGTGCGCGCCGTGCCGGGCATGAGCCGGGTCAGGTCGCGGGTGCGGTAGCGGATGACGGGCATCGCCTCCTTGGTGAGCGAGGTGAAGACGAGCTCGCCCTCCTCGCCGTCCGGCAGCACCTCGCCGGTCACCGGATGGATCACCTCCGGGTAGAAGTGATCCTCCCAGATGTGCAGGCCGTCCTTGGTCTCGATGCACTCGCAGGCGACGCCCGGACCCATGACTTCGGACAGGCCATAGATGTCCACCGCATGAATGTCGAAGGCCTCCTCGATTTCGGCCCGCATGGCGTTCGTCCAGGGCTCCGCGCCGAAGATGCCGACCTTGAGCGAGGACTGGCGCGGGTCGAGGCCCTGTTTGCGGAACTCGTCCAGGATAGCCAGCATGTAGGAGGGCGTGACCATGATCACGTCGGGCTGAAAATCGTGGATGAGCTGCACCTGGCGCTCGGTCATGCCGCCCGACATGGGGATCACCATGCAGCCGAGGCGCTCGGCGCCATAATGCGCGCCCAACCCGCCGGTGAAGAGGCCGTAGCCATAGGCCACATGCACCTTCATGCCTGGACGCGCGCCGCTCGCACGGATCGACCGCGCCATCACGTCGGACCACGTATCGATGTCACGCTTCGTGTAACCGACGACCGTGGGCTTGCCGGTGGTGCCCGACGAGCCGTGCACGCGGGCAACCTGATCCTGGGGCACGGCGAACATGCCGAAGGGATAGTTGTCGCGCAGGTCCGCCTTGGTGGTGAACGGAAATTTTGCGAGGTCGCCGAGATCCCTGAAATCGTCCGGGTGAACACCCGCCGCATCGAACTTCGCCCGGTAGTGCGGCACGTTCTCGTAAGCATGGCGCAGGGACCAGGCGAGACGCTCGCGCTGCCATGCGGTCAGCTCGTCGCGGGATGCGAGTTCGAGACGGTCAAGGGCAGAGGCCTGAGGTTTGAGCTCGGACAGCTTGCGGAGCGGAGTCTGGTTCAAGCAAACCTCCCATTCATGTCCTTGTTGGTTCCGTCTCGTCCGGGCACGACGCGAGCAGCGCACCGGCGATGGTGCGCGAATGCCCGCGGAACTCGGCGACCACCTCGCCCTGACCGTTGCGAACCGTCACGTCGTAGATGCCGGAACGGCCCGAGCGATTGCGCTCCATCGCATGAGCTGTGAGCGTGTCGCCCCGGCGGCCGGGCTGCAGGAACGTCACGGCGCATTGCTGCGCGACGGTGCGCTGGTTGTAGGTGTTGCACGCGAAGGCAAAGGCCGAGTCGGCCAGCGTGAAGATGAAGCCGCCATGGCAGATGCCGTGGCCGTTCGTCATATCGGGTCGGATGGGCATGGACAGAACCGCCTCGCCCGGTGCGACCCGCTCCACGATCATGCCGAGGCCCTGGCTCGCCTGATCCTCGGCCCACATGGCCTGCGCGCAGGCTTGCGCGATGTCATGAGCGGCGATGGCGGAGGAGGGCGCATCCATCAGGCTTTTCCCGTAAATTTGGGCTGCCGCTTCTCGAAGAAGGCCATGACGCCTTCCATGTAGTCCGGCGTGCGGCCGGCCCGGCCCTGCAGGTCGCGCTCCAGGTCGAGCTGCTGACTGAGATCATGCGTCTGCGAAGCATCGAGCGCTTGCTTGATCATCCCAAGGCCAACGGTCGGCTGGGTTGCGAAGTGCGCCGCGAGACGGTGCGCCTCGTCCATGAGGCCTGTATCGTCGACGGCCTTCCAGATCATGCCCCAGGCCTCCGCCTGCTCAGCCGGCACCGGCTCGGCGAGCAGGGCCAGCGCCCGTGCGCGCGCCGTGCCGACGAGGCGCGGCAGGATCCAGGTTCCGCCTGAATCGGGCACGAGGCCGAGTTTCGCAAAGGCCTGGATGAACTTGGCCGAGCGGGCTGCCAGAACGATGTCGCAGGCGAGCGCGATGTTGGCGCCGGCACCGGCCGCAACGCCGTTGACGGCGCAGATTACGGGCATCTGCAATGCGCGCAGCTTGCGCACGAGCGGATTGTAGAGCCGCTCAAGCGTCGAGGAGAGATCGGGAGCCTGACCCGGGCTGAAGACCCGGTCCGACAGATCCTGGCCGGCGCAGAAGCCGCGCCCGGCGCCTGTGAGGATCAGCGCCCGGCAATCACTGTCGGCCTCCGCATCAAGAAGCGCCGCCATCAGGGCCGCATGCATCGCCTCGTTGAAGGAGTTGAGGCGATCGGGCCGGTTGAGGGTGATGACGCGGTAGCCCTCTCGCCTGTCCGTGAGGATGAGATCAGTCTCCACCATGGCCCTCCCGAATTCTTCGCTGATGGCAAGCGGGTAGTCTTGCGACTTGTTTACTATTGACCAACCGTTCGGTCAATTATATTGATGTTGGATAAAGGGTCAATGAGAGCATTCACAGCTCGCACGGAGCCGCATGAGATGGGATTTTTCGAAGACCATCGGGATACGCTCACCCAAGCCACGCAGGCTGTACACCCACATGACCGCCGAGGCATCAACCCTTGCTTCACCAGTGCTGCTTTCCCATTCCACCGTGTTCGAGCCGCCATGACCTGAAGGGTCGCGGGTGGAACGATTCACTGTGCAACAACACATAAAAACAAACGACAACAACCAGGAGGAAACGGATGAAATCACAAACGACGCTCAAGATGATGCTGGCTGCCGGCGCTCTCAGTGTTGGCATGTTTCACGGCGCCCTTGCGCAGGATACCATCAAGATCGGATCGGTGCTCTCGGTGACCGGCCCGTCGTCGTTCCTCGGAGAGCCTGAGGACAAGACGCTGCGGCTCTATGTCGACAAGATCAACGCGGCTGGCGGTGTTGCCGGCAAGAAGATCGAGCTCGTGATCTACGACGATGGCGGCGACGCCAACAAGGCGCGCACATTCGCCACGCGCCTTGTCGAGGATGACGAGGTGATCGCCATGGTCGGCGGCACGACGACCGGCAGCACCATGGCGATGATCCCGGTCTTCGAGGATGCCAAGATCCCCTTCATTTCACTCGCAGGCGCCATCGAGGTGATCGACCCCGTGCGCAAGTTCGTGTTCAAGACGCCGCACACCGACAAGATGGCCTGCGAGAAGATCTTTGAAGACCTCAAGCGGCGCAATCTCACGAAGATCGGCCTGATCTCAGGAACCGACGGCTTCGGCGCTTCCATGCGCGCGCAATGCGTGAAGGTGGCGCCGAATTACGGCATGCAGATCGTCGCCGACGAGAACTATGGCCCGCGTGACAGCGACATGACCGCTCAGCTCACCAAGATCAAGAACACCGCCGGCGTGCAGGCCGTGGTGAATCCGGGATTTGGTCAGGGGCCTGCCATCGTGACCCGCAACTATGCTCAGCTCGGCATGAACAGCATCCCGTTCTACCAGAGCCACGGCGTTGCCTCGAAAAGCTTCATCGATCTCGCGGGTGCTGCGGCGGAGGGCGTCCGTTTGCCGGCCGCAGCGCTGCTCGTAGGCGACAAGCTGCCGGAGAGCGATCCGCAGAAGAAGGTGGTGACCGAGTACAGGCAGGCCTATGAGAGCGCCACGAAGCAGCCCGTCTCGACGTTCGGCGGGCATGCCTATGACGGTCTCTTCATCCTGGTTGAGGCGATGAAGCGCGCCAACTCCACGGATTCCGGGAAGATCCGTGACGAGATCGAGAAGACCAAGGGCTTCGTCGGAACCGGCGGCATCGTGAACATGTCGGCCACAGACCATCTCGGCCTCGATCTCTCGGCCTTCCGCATGCTCGAGATCAAGGGCGGCGACTGGAACCTCGTGGCATCAGGCAGCTGAGCCTCGCCGGTGTGGACCAAGCGGGAGGCTGATCATCGGCCTCCCGTTCGTCAATCTGACGAACGCGGGACAGCATCATGGCCGAGTTCCTCCAGTTTCTCATTTCCGGTCTGACGGTGGGCGCCGTCTATGCGCTCGTCGCGCTGGGATTTACGCTGATCTACAACGCATCCGGCGTGGTGAACTTCGCCCAGGGTGAGTTTGTCATGCTCGGAGGGATGGTGACGGTGTTCGCATCGGCCGCCGGCGTTCCGCTGCCGCTGGCTGCTGTCATTGCCGTGGTGTCCGCTGTGGTGATCGGGCTTCTCCTCCATCGCTTTGCGATCGAGCCTGCCCGTGGCGCATCAGCTGTCACCCTCATCATCATCACCATCGGCGCATCGATCCTGCTCCGTGGGGTCGCCGCGATTGTCTTCGACAAGCAGTTCCACAAGCTCCCTGGCTTCACGGGCGAGGCACCGATCGATATTCTCGGCGCGGCGGTCCAGCCGCAGAGCTTCTGGGTTCTCGGCGGAACCGCCATCGTCGTGGTGGCGCTTTACGTTTTTCTCGAGCACACGCTTCTCGGCAAGGCTGTTCTGGCAACGGCGGCCAACCGGCTGGCGGCACGGCTGGTCGGCATCAACACGACCACGATCATGGCGCTGGCCTTCGGAGGATCCGCGGCCATCGGAGCGATCGCCGGTATTCTCGTGACGCCGATCACCCTAACCAACTACGATGTCGGGACGCTTCTGGCCCTGAAGGGTTTTGCCGCCGCTATGCTCGGGGGCATGGGCAATCCGGTGGGTGCTGTCGTGGGTGGACTTCTGCTCGGTCTGCTGGAGGCCTTCGGCGCAGGCTACTTGAGCTCCACCTACAAGGACGCCTTCGCGTTCCTGGTCATCCTCATCGTCCTGTTCGCAGCCCCACAGGGCCTGTTCGGACGCCGAGCCGTCGAGAGGGTGTGAGAATGGGTGCTCTCCTGAACCAGCGCTTTGTGACACTCGCCGTGCTGGCGGTCGTCATCGCAGTGCTCCCGCTCGTCTTTCCTTCAAGCTACTACTTCCGCGTGGCGTCGCTCGTGTGGGTGTCGGCGCTGGCCGCCATTGGGCTCAACATCCTCATGGGGCAGGCGGGGCAGGTCAGCCTCGGTCACGCGGCGTTTTTCGGGATCGGGGCCTATTCGGTTGCTATCGGCCCGGCGCATCTCGGCATCCCACCCTGGGCGGCGCTTCTCATCGGAGCCGCGCTTTCCGCCGTGCTTGCCTACCTTGTGGGACGCCCGATCCTGCGGCTGAAGGGGCATTATCTCGCGATTGCAACTCTTGGCCTCGGCGTGCTCATCGCGCTTGTGATCTCGACAGAAAGCCGCTGGACCGGTGGACCGGACGGCATGCCGGTCGAGCGTCTGACCCTGTTCGGCTGGCGGGTCAGCGGATCGCACACATGGTACTGGGTGACGGGTGCTCTCCTGCTCTTCGGAACCTGGATCGCGCTCAACCTTGACGAGACCCCGACGGGGCGGGCCTTCCGTGCGCTGCATGACAGCGAAGTGGCCGCACAGGTGGTGGGCGTCGATGTCGCCCGTTTCAAGCTGCAGGCCTTCGTGATCGCCGCCGTCTATGCCTCGATCGCCGGCTCGGCGCTGGCCTTCATGAACGGCTTCATCAATCCGGATCAGGCGGGGTTCCTGCATTCCGTGGAACTCGTCACCATCGTGGTTCTCGGGGGGCTGGGATCTGTCGTCGGCAGCATTGTCGGGGCGGCCGTTCTGGTGACGCTGCCGCAAGCCCTGACGATCTTCCACGAATACGAGCATCTGCTGCTCGGCCTCATCATTATCGTGTCCATGATCTTCATGCGCAATGGCATCGTGCCGAGCCTCTCGGGCCTGTTCCTCAGGAGGGCACGGTCATGACGATCCTGACGGCGACGGATATCGGCATCTCCTTCGGCGGCGTGAAGGCCGTCGATGGGGTGAGCTTCACGGTAAGCCCCGGCCAGATCCTCTCGATCATCGGGCCGAACGGGGCCGGAAAGACCACGCTGTTCAACATCGTGTCCGGCATCTATGCGGCAAGCCGAGGCACAATCCACTTGGCCGACGAGGATGTGACAGGCCTTGCCCCTCACAAGCTGGCAGCGCGTGGCCTCTCCCGAACCTTCCAGAACCTGCAGATCTTCCAGCGCATGACGGCCTGCGAGAACGTGATGGTCGGGCGCCATCTCCGGGAGAAGTGCAGTCTCCTCCCGGCGCTGTTCAGAACGCCATCCGTGACGCGCCAGAACCGGGAGACGCGGGCCGCCGCGCTCGATCTCCTCGCCTATGTGGGCCTGAAGGATGTGGCGGACGTGCCGGCCGGCTCGCTTCCCTATGGCGCCTGCAAGCGCCTCGAAATCGCCCGGGCCCTCGCGGCAGAGCCGCGCGTGCTGCTCCTTGATGAGCCGGCCGCCGGCTGCAATGCGGTCGAGACCGAGGAAATCGATCACCTGATCCGACAGGTTGCCGACAGGGGCGTCGCGGTCGTCCTCGTGGAGCATGACATGAAGCTTGTCATGAAGATTTCCGACAGGATCCTGGTTCTGGAGCGCGGCAGACCGCTGGCCGAAGGAACGCCGCGGGAGGTACGCGATGATCCAAAGGTCCTTGAGGCTTATCTGGGACAGCACGGCGCCCGGGAGGCTGCCCGTGCTTGAGGTGGAGAACCTGCGCAGCGCCTATGGCCGGATCGAAGTGCTGAAAGGTGTCAGCCTGCAGGTGCGTGCAGGAGAGGTCGTGGCGCTCGTCGGCGCCAATGGTGCGGGAAAGACGACACTGCTGCGCACGCTCTCCGGCGTGCAGCCAATGACCGGCGGGGAGATCCGCTTCAATGGACAGCGCATTGACCGCCTGCCACCGCATCAGCGGGTGGGACTCGGCATCACCCAATCGCCCGAGGGCCGTCAGGTGTTCGGGCCTCTTACCGTCGAGGACAATCTGAGACTTGGGGCCTACAGGCGGCGTGACAAGGAGATCGAGCAGGATCGCGACCGCGTTTTCGCGATGTTCCCGATCTTGGCCGAGAAGCGTCACCTCCTGGCCGGTGGGTTGTCGGGCGGTCAGCAGCAGATGCTGGCCATCGGCCGGGCTTTGATGGGGCGCCCCAGGCTCCTGCTGCTGGACGAGCCCTCGCTCGGTTTGTCACCGCTCCTCGTCGATCAGATCCTGGATGCCATCGTGTCCCTGAGGAAGGACGGGATCACGGTGCTTCTCGTCGAGCAGAACGCCACCGCGGCCTTAGGCATTGCCGATCGGGGCTATGTGCTTGAGACGGGCAAGGTCACCTATAGCGGAACAGGTTCCTCTCTCCTTGCAGACCCTCAAGTGAAAGCCGCTTATCTCGGGATCGCGTAGTCCGCCGATCTGATCACTCCGATGCAGATTTTGCCGGCTCCATGCTCTGCTTCGCGAGGGCAATGGCTTCCTGGAGCACCGCATGCTCGCCGATGTGGTTGGCCAGGATCAGGACGAGGCGGCTGTTGAGCGCCGCGCTGTCCTGATCCGACAATCCGCGATGCGCCTCGATCAGTGCACGATAGGTGCGATCCGGGTCGGCCAAACGAGTCTCGGTGACGAGCGCTTTCATGCATGGCCTCCCTCAAACCCTCGCAGACGTCGTGAGGCGCTCTCAAACAGCAAGGGCGTCCCATGACGCCAGCGGGCCGCGAGGTGCTGGTCGGGCCGCACGAGATAGGTGCTGCCAGGGCTTGCGTCGAATCGCTGTGCGAAGATGCCGTGCGGGTCGATAAGATCATCGCCGATGACGAGAACCCGGGAGGCCTTCGGCGGCCGAACTCCGTTTGGCACATGCAGGATCGTCTCTTCACCGCCAATCGCATCAAGCAGCCAGATCGGCCGTCCATTGCGATCGTGCATGGGAGCGTCGGGGAGAGGAGCACCGAGGCGGGCAGAGCCGGACCAGGTATCCGCATCCGGCGTCGAAAGCGGCGTGTCGTAAGTGGATGGCATCGACAGCCTGCCGGAATTCACCATCCGCTTGGCAAAGGGAGCATGGCGTGCGAGGGCCAGGGCCGCATCGCGGAAGCGAAGCTCCTGCGCCGAGCGTGGCGCGATGAAATCGGTTGAGCGGGTCGAGTGGCCGATATTTTCATCGGCCGCGGCGGAGCGTTCGAGATCGTAGGATTCAATCAGGCTCTCCGGCGCCTCACCCTTGAGAATGAGAGCAAGCTTCCACGCCAGATTGTCTGCATCCTGAATGCCGGAATTCGCGCCTCGCGCGCCGAAGGGCGAGACCTGGTGGGCTGCATCCCCGACAAAGACCACGCGGCCGTGAACGAAGCGCTCCAGTCGGCGGCACTGAAAGGTGTAGACTGAGACCCATTCAAGCGAGAAATCCTCGTGGCCCAGCATCTGCCTGAGCCGCGGCATCACACGCTCAGGGGACTGTTCGGCTTTCACGTCCGCGTCACGCCCAAGCTGCAGGTCGATGCGCCAGACATCGTCCGGCTGCTTGTGCAGGAGAGCGGAGTGGCCCTCATGGAAAGGTGGATCGAACCAGAACCAGCGCTCGGGCGGGAAATTGCCTTTCATCCTCACATCGGCAATGAGGAAGCGATCCTCGAAGGCTTCACCCTGGAACGCCAGTCCCAGCATCCCGCGTACAGGGGAACGCGCCCCGTCGGCAGCGACAACCCACGCGGCGTCGAGATCGTAGAGGCCTTCAGGCGTTTCGGCCGTGAGCTTCGCCCCGTCGTTGTGGGGTTTCATGTCCACCACCTTGTTCCGCCAGCGGATCTCAAGGTTCGGGAGTGCTGCAGCGCGCTCCACGAGGGCGTGTTCCAGATAATATTGCTGGAGGTTGATGAAGGCCGGCATCTTGTGCCCATCCTCGGGCAGAAGATCGAAGGCGTAGAGCAGGTCGTTGCGCTGAAAGACCTTGCCGACCTTCCAGGTGACGCCCTTTTCGAGGCAGGGCTCCGCAACTCTGAGGCGGTCGAGAATCTCAAGCGTGCGCTTGGCATAGCAGATGCCGCGCGAACCCTCGCCGATCCTGTCTGCATCGTCTAGGAGCACCACGGGGATGCCGCGCTGCGCGAGATCGATGGAAGTGCAAAGCCCCACGGGTCCTGCGCCGACGACCACGACGGAATGTCGGGCAGGGGAGGGGCGATCCTGATCCTGGCAGCGCTGGTAGCCGAATTGATAGAGGATCTTGCGGGTGTTCATGGCGCTTCCCATCCCTCCACCTCGTAACGTATGTCAGCCTTGAAGAACTGCCCACATCTCGCGATCCCGCTCAGCGGTCCAGATCACGGGATGGTCGATGCCGGAAGCCTCATCGAAGGCGCGCGAGACGTTGAAGGGCAGGCAGTGCTCATAGATGGCGAAGTCTCCGAACTTCGGGTCCATGACCTCGCGGGTCGCGGCAAAGGTCTCCTTCTGCGAGCGGCCACGCGCCGCCGACAGTTCAGCTGCGCCATAGAGCGTGGTGACGAAGTCGCGGGTCATGGCCGCTGCCTCGCGCACTTGCTGGCTGCCCCGCAATGCATCACCACGGCCGGGGGCGATCGCCTGCGGCTGGAAATCGAGGATAGCGTCCAGCGTCAGAGGCCATTCGCGCAAATAGGCGTCCCCGCAATAGCAGGCCGAGTGATACTCCACGAGATCGCCGGTGAACATGACCTCCGCGTCCGGCACCCAGGCCACGATGTCGCCCGCCGTGTGGCCGGCGCCGAGATGAAACAGCTTCACCTCACGCTTGCCCAGAAACACCGACATCCCACTCTCGAAGGTGAGCGTGGGCCAGGTGAGACCGGGCGGGATGCTGCTCTCGCCTTTGAACAGACGCGGGAAGCGTCCGATCTCCGAGGCTTTGTCCTGCTCGCCGCGCTCGACGATGAGGTCATACGTGGCGTTCGAGGCGATGATTCCTTGAGCGTTGTAGGCGGATGCGCCAAGCACGCGCACGGCGTGGTAGTGCGAGAGCACCACGTATTTGATCGGCTTGTCGGTCACCGTTCGCACGCGGGCGATCACATCCTCGGCCATCATGGGAGTGGCCTGTGCGTCGATCACCATACAGCCGTCGTCACCGACGATCACACCGGTATTAGGATCACCCTCGGCGGTATAGGCGTAAAGGTCCGGTCCGATCTCGGTGAAGGACACTTTCTTGTCGGACATATCTCCCGTCGAGGCGAAAGCCTTTTCAGTCATGGGCTCCTCCCGCTGGCCGCAATCCTTCTTCCGTCTCGCAAGAGACGGTCAAATGACCGAAGGCGCTGTTTGAGAGCAGGTTAAACCCGATCCTGCGACCGTCAAGTTCACAGGCCTCAGGACGAAAGGGATCATCAGCGCAGATTGAAGCGCAACGGTACAGATATGGTGAATTGCTGCTGGGGGAGACCTGCTGGTGCCGGAGGAAGGGGGGAGCCCGGACTTGCCGCAGCCATCGCAGCTTGGTCAAGAGCCGGGTGGCCGGCGCTTCGCGTCACCGTCGAGTTGATGATGCGGCCGAACCGATCCATGGTGAAGCGCAGGGTTGCCACGCCATCAATTCCTTGAGTACGGGCCACATCCGGGTAGCGCAGGCGGCTCCGCAGGGCTGCGGTAAGGCTCGCCACATATCGATTGAGCACAGTCGGATCAGCCGAGGCCGCGGCGCCTCCCGTGTTCTCGCGCGAAGAGGAGGCCTGTCCCTGGCGCGCTTCGGACGGCGGCGGCTGGACCACAGTCCGGCGTGGAGGAGGTTTCCGCTCCACGGGCTTGGGTGGCGGCTTCTTCTCGGGTTGCGGCTCAGGCTTCGGCGGAGGTGGCTGCTCCACGGGCTTTGCAATAACGGTCTCGGGTGGGGGAAGAGCCACGCCAGGCTCAGGCTCCACGGCCATTTCCGCTTCGATCGGAGGCACTTCCGTCGTGTCCTGCGGTTCAGGGCGTTCGGCCACTTCTTCAGGCTGCTCCGCCGTCATTTCTTCGGGCGGCAGTGGCTCGATGGTTTCCGGTTCCAGCGGCACTGGTTCCGGTTCGATTGGAGGCGCTGCAACTGCGGTCATCTCCGCAGGTGCGACGGATACCGCTTCCTCCAGGGCGGGAGCAAGATCAATGGTGATCTCCTGCTCGCCCGGGGTGGTATCCATCTTGGCGGATCGCCAGAGCGTCAGCGCTCCCAGAACGGCTCCATGCAGGGCAAGCGCCGTGAAGAAGGCGATTCCGAGCCGGCTCGGCTCCTGCGTCGAGTGGATGTTTCGTGCGGACATCGCGCTTGGCTCAGATCTCACCGGGCCGGCGTTCCGCCCGGAGTCTGGGCGATGAGCGACACCTTGCTGAATCCGGCAGCGCTGACTTGCCCCATGATCTCAACGATGCGCCCGTATGGGACAGCCCTGTCGCCTCGCACCAGCACGACCTGAGTCGGATCGGCACTCGCAAGCGCCTTGAGCCTCGGCATCATCACATCCGGCGTGAGCGGTTCCGCATCGAGAAACGGCTGACCTTGCTCGTCGATGCTGATGACAACAGGTGCCTTGGGTTGGGACACCTTCGCGGCTGCCGTTTTCGGCAGGTTCACCGGCACGCCGACGGTCATCAGGGGGGCTGCCACCATGAAGATGATCAGCAGCACCAGCATCACGTCGACAAGCGGTGTGACATTGATCTCGGACAGAGGCGCAACACCGAACTCGTCGTCCGGTTCGCCCGTGCGGAGCGGTCCCATGCCCATTATTCGGCGGCCTCTGCACGCAGGTGAGGCTTGCGATCACGTGCGAGCCGATCGCCGAGCGATGTGATGCCTGCCGCAAAGGATTGCTGCACGCGTCCGAGATCGGTCGTGAGCTTGTTGTAGGCGATCACCGCCGGAATGGCAGCCACGAGGCCGATGGCTGTTGCAAACAGGGCCTCGGCAATACCGGGAGCCACCACCGAGAGGCTGGTGTCCTGGCTTGCCGCGATGGCGGAGAACGAGTTCATGATGCCCCAGACCGTGCCGAACAGGCCGATGAAGGGTGCGGCCGATCCTGTGGTGGCCAGGAACGGCAGTCCCACCTGGAGCTGGCGCATGTCGGCCGACAGGGCAGCGCGCATGGCCCGCTCGATCCGCTCCCGACGCTCCGCGCGGCTTTCCGACGGATCCTGATCGCGCCACGCCTCTCGGCCAGCGGCAACAATCCGTCCGATTGTTCCGGCCGATTGCTGGTGAAGTTTGTCAGTTGAGTGGGCAGACATTTCGAAGGCGCGTGCCTGACGACGGACGGTCCTGAAACGCAGAAGTTTCTCGACCACGATCGTCCAGCACCCGAGCGATGCCAGGACGAGCAGGATCATGACACCTTTGACGATCGGGTCGGCCTGCAGGAACAGTCCGACAAAGGAGAGATCGTGCGGAGCGGCGGGTACGATGTCGTTCATCACAGCAATCTCATTTCGTGAATGAAACGGTGTCGATCCTGGAGGAGGTCTCAAGGGCCGACAGACACTCTTCGCGGGAATTCGCAGCACCCTCGCAGGTCACGACATCGTTGAGGAGAACGCGACCGAACCGGGAGCAGCTCAAGCCGGGAAAATCGAACAGCTTGATGAGGGTCTTGCGGCCAGGCACTGGACCGACTTCGACAGCCAGCCTCTTGGCTGCAACGCCGTCCGGATCGAGGGCAAAAAGATCAAGCTTCAGCGAGCGCCAGCTGTCGCCCTTCTGGTTGTCGATCAAGAAATAGGTTCGGCAGTTCTCGCCCGCAGCCTCGATCTTGTTCAGCTCGATACGCAAAGGCGAGGGCGATGCACGATCCTGTGCCAGAGCCGCTCCGCTGAAGGGGAGGAGCAGAGCGAGGCATGCCCATATGCCTCCTGTCGAAAACCCAGGGTCATTCCACGGGCTTGCCCTCATGAACCTCTCCTTCTCGTTCGTATGGACGAGCGCGCAGATGCGCAGCCTTACGGATGCAAGAGAAAATGCCAGCGCCCTTGAGAACCGCCGTTACGGGCGCATGTCCGAAACCAGCCAAACGTCTTCGGGACGGTCAGATGAAATATCTGGGAGAGGCTATTTGAATCAAGAGGTTAAGAGAAAATCAGAGGTGTTCTAAAACACGCGCTACAGTGTTGAGAACGGGAGCGATTTCGCTTCCTTAAAACGCCTTCAAAGTAAGTTTTTGCGATTTTTAAGTGCGTCAGGTCTGCTGGGGACCTCTCATCCGCGCTTCAACGTTCATCATCGAGGTTCACAAAAATACCACTTTGGAAATGAACAAGGGATCGAACCGGGGCGTCTATCAAGGAGTTGCAGCGTGGGTTTCAAAGATCACGACAGGCCGTTTCCCGCTTGGTATCCATACGCCTTCGTCGGCGGGGTCGCTGCTCTCGCAACAGCGCTTTATGTGCTGGGCTGACGCCGAGTCGTGAGGGGCCGAACGGCTCAAGACAGGCGTTTCACCTACATTCTTCGAGATCCGCTTGTTTTGGTGATGAGTTCAGGGGGTGGTGATGCCCTTGTCACTGCATCCCAAAGCGAAACGAGGCAGTACATCCGTGCCTCGTTCACTTTTGGGAGAGTGTTGATCCTTCTGTTGGATCAGCCCGAGCATGATCGCCGGAATATGGTTAACACATCGTTAAACGATGCTTCCTTTTGGGTAGGATTCGCTTATGTCGCAGCCTGTCCGCTGTTTGGAAGCGCTCAGCTACATGACGGCGCCCACCTGCCAGGGAACGAACTCAAGGTCGCCATAACCCAGCTCCTCCGATTTGGTGGGCTCTCCGGAAGCGACCTTCAGCAGAGTATCGAAGATTTCCTGCCCCTTCTCCTCAAGGGAGACGCCATCGAGGATGTCGCCGCAATTGATGTCCATGTCATCGACCATGCGGCGGTAGATGTCCGAGTTGGTGGCGAGCTTGAGAGATGGAGCGGGCTTGCACCCGAAGGCGGAACCACGCCCTGTAGTGAAGGCAATGAGATTCGCGCCACCGGCCACCTGGCCAGTGGCGGCAACAGGATCGTAGCCGGGCGTGTCCATATAAACGAAACCGTGATCTTTTACCTGCTCTGCATATTCGTACACGGCCTGAAGCGTGGAGCGGCCGCCCTTTGCGGTCGCGCCGAGCGACTTCTCAAGAATCGTCGTAAGGCCGCCTGCCTTATTGCCCGGTGACGGGTTGTTGTTCATCTCGCCGCCGTTCCGTTCCGTGTAGGCCTCCCACCACCTGATCCGTGAGACCAGCTTTTCACCGACGTCCCGGGTTGCGGCGCGGCGGGTGAGCAGATGCTCCGCGCCGTAGATCTCCGGCGTCTCCGACAGAATCGATGTTCCGCCGTGCCTCACAAGCAGATCGGAGGCGACGCCCAGGGCTGGATTAGCTGTAAGGGCGGAGTATCCGTCGGAGCCGCCACATTGCAGAGCCAGGATCAGTTCCGAGGCGGGACGTGTTTCCCGCTGCGCCTTTGCGACGACCGGGAGCATGGCTTTCACCGTATCGGCGATGGCTTGCACCGTCTTTCGAGTGCCGCCTGTTTCCTGGATCGTCAGCGTGCGGAATGTGTCCGTCTCGGTGAGGCCGTATTCCTGCTTCATGCGGCCGATCTGAAACACCTCGCAGCCCAAGCCGACCATGATCACGCCCGCAAAGTTGGGGTGGCTGGCATATCCCCACTGGGTCCGGCGCAGAATCTCAAACCCCTCGCCATAGGCTGCATGGCCGCAGCCTGTGCCATGAACGATGGCGACGATGCCGTCGATCCCCGGATAGTCGCGCAGAATGCCCGAGCGCTCCACCTCTGCGGCGGCAAACCGCGCGACGGATGCGGAGCAGTTCACCGATGTGAGAATTCCGATGTAGTTGCGGGTTCCAGTCTTGCCCGAGGCACGCCGGTATCCCTGAAAGGTGGCCTGCAGCTCCGGCGGAACCAGGTCGTCGCCCTTTGCATCGGCGCAGAAGGCATAATCCCGCTCGAAATCGTGCAGGCCCACATTGTGCTCGTGCACCCATTCGCCCGGCGCGATATGGTTCTTGGCGAAGCCGATGATCTGGCCGAATTTCCGGATCGGTTCTCCTTCACGGATGGGCTCCACCGCCATCTTATGGCCGCGCAGGATGCGCTCGCGAGCCGTCAGACCGGCAGCATCGGCGCCTTGGTTCACGAGATCGATGGCGATAGCAACATTGTCATCAGGTGAAAGGCGGATCGTGCGTGGGGTGTTCATGGCAATCACTTTTCGAAATCAGAGGTAGCCGTTTTCCTTGAGGAATTGCGGCAGCCAAAGGACGGTTTCAGGGACAAAGGTGATGAGGAGAAGAACGAGAAGCAAGGGGACCAGCCAAGGGGCGCAGGCCTTCATGCATTCCTCGAAGGAGATGTTCGCCACGCGTGTGAGCACGTAGAGAACCATCCCGACTGGAGGCGTGAGCAATCCGATCATCAGGTTGAGGACCATGATCAGACCGAAGTGAACCGGATCGATGCCGAGCTTTACGGCAACCGGCAGCAGCACGGGCGTCAGGATTGTGATGGCGGCAATCGTCTCCATGAAGCAGCCGACGATCAAGAGGAAGACATTGACCAGAATCAGGAAGGTGACCGGGTCGGCCGCATAGGTGATGATCCATTCACCGAGAGCGTCGGTGGTACGGGTCGTGGTCAGCACCCAGCCGAAGATTGAAGCTCCTGCCACGATGAGAAGCACCACGGCTGTCGTCTCAACCGTATCCATGGTGACACGGATGAACTGGCGCAGGCTCAGCACCGAATAGCGGTGCCGCTGCCCGCGCGCGGCAAGCACGATGTTGAAACTGCGGTGGATCACGGTGGAAAGCAGCAGTGCATAGGCGCAGGCAAAGACGGCTGCTTCCGTAGGCGTGAACAGGCCGAAGCTCATGCCGCCGATGATGATGGCTGGGGTGAGAAGAGGCAGGAACGCATTGACAAAGGAGCGCCCAAGGCGCCCGAACTCGAACTTTGCGTCGCGCCCGATCCCATAATAATGGGCATAGAGAGCTACAGTGGCCGACATGAAGAGCGCCATGATCAAGCCAGGAACGATGCCCGCGACGAAGAGTGCATTGATCGAGGCATTGGCGACCACGCCGTAAATGACCAGCGGCAGAGACGGCGGAATGATGGGTCCGATGGTCGATGACGCGGCAGTGAGGCCCACGGCGAACTTCGTGTCGTAGCCATGATCGCGCATGGCCTTGATCTCGATCGTTCCAAGGCCGCCTGCGTCCGCTACGGCTGTTCCCGACATTCCGGCGAAGATGACGGAGCCGGCGACGTTCACGTGGCCAAGGCCGCCCTTCAGCCAGCCGACGGCTGCGACGGCAAAGTCATAGATCTGCTTGGTGATGCCGGCGGAGTTCATCAGGTTTCCGGCCATGATGAAGAAGGGGACCGCAAGCAAGGGGAAGGAATCGACACCGTTCACCATCCGGTGGATCACGGTGATCACCGGGGTTGTGATCTCACCTGTCATGTTTCCGATGAAGAGGAACAGGAGCGAGGAACCTGCCAGTGCCACGGCGATCGGGACGCCGATGACGATCATGATCAGGAGGGCAACAAGCATCAGGGTAATGAGCATGGGAGATATCCGCCCTCAGTCGATTGTCAGGCTGTGAGGGGCATCCGCCTCACGGCGGCGCAGGCGTCGCAGAAATCGCAAGGCCGCATGCACGGTCACGCCGGCCAGGGCCGCGGAAACCGCCCAGTACAGGTAGCTTTTCGGAATATCGATCGAGACCATATAGCCCGGAGCAAGTGCGCCGAGCTGATAGGCATACCATGCCATGGCGCCGCAGAAGAGAGCAACGAGGCCGTCCACCGCAACAAGGGTCCAGTGCCTCGCTTCACGGGGAACATAGATGAGAAGCGCCTCGACGGCGATGTGCGAGCCCTTGCGCATGGCCGTGACCGATCCGACAAAGGTGATCAGGATCAGGAAATACCGGGCGATTTCCTCCGTCCATCCCAGCGAGTTGTTCAGAACGTAACGGGTGAAGAACTGCAGAAAGACGATCCCGAACAGGAGCCAGAAGATTCCAAAGACCAACACATCCGACCACCGAAGGTCGGAGAGATCCACATGCGCCTCCTCCTCGCGCCATTGTTCGAAGAGTTCATCCATCTCCTGGTGGATGTCTCCCGAGGGAGGCGCATCGATCCTCTCCTCGGGTATAGCAGGCGCCTGGGTGTTCTGCATCGTGGGCCTTTGTTCCAGCTTTTCTCATTGAGAGGCGTGAGGCTCTCTCCACGCGGAAGAGAGCCTCGAGGATCGTGCTAGTTGGTGGCCGCCTTGATGGCCTGGAGACGGTCGTAGACGGTCTTGTCCCAGGTGGCATCAGAACCCATGTGCATCTTGACCACCGCTTCGCGGAACGGCGCCCGATCCACATTCACCACGTTCTTGCCCTGGCCCTTGAACCAGTCGGCAAGCTCCTTCTCCATCTTGACGATGTCGTCGGTGCACTTGTCCGCTGCTTCCTGCAGGACTTCTGTCAGGGCCTTCTGCTCGTCGGCTGAGAGGCGCTTCATCGTGCCGCCGGAAACGATGCTGAGCAGGGCATCCGTGATGTGCCCCGTGAGCACGATGTTCTTCTGGACCTCATGGAACTTCTTGGCCTGGATGGTGACGAGGGGATTCTCCTGCGCGTCGACCACGCCCTGCGAGAGCGCCAGGTAGACCTCCGCGAAGGCAATCGGCGTCGGGTTGGCGCCGACGGCTCTCGGGAACATGGTGTAGAGCGGCGCATCGGGCACGCGGATCTTCACACCCTTCATGTCCTCGGGCTTGGTGATGTCCTTGTTGGCGGTCACATGCCGCTCACCGTAATAGGTGAGGCTCACGACCCGGTGGCCGGTCTTCTTCTCGTATCCCTGGCCGAGTTCCTTGAAGAGATCGGATTTCCGGAAGGCGTTCCAGTGGCCGAAGTCGCGGAACATGTAGGGAGCGCCGCCGATGGCAACCGGCCCATGGGCGCGGCCGGCGAAGAGCTGGCCGGTATAGATGATGTCGACCGTGCCGAGGGACAGCCCCTCGTTGATGTCGCTCTCCTTGCCGAGCGACGAGGCCGGGAAAACCTCGATCGTGTACTTGCCGTTGGTCCGCTTCTTGAGCTCCTCGCCGGCCCAGAGGGCCCATTTGTGATAGGGCTCCGATGTCTCGTAGACGTGCGCCCATTTCAGCTTGGTCTGGGCGCTTGCCGGCAGGGTCGGAAGGGCGACGGCAGCAGCGGCGATGAGGCCGAAAGCTAGGCGGCGGGTCAAAGATGGCATAGGCGTTCCTCCGAAAAAGCCCGGCTCTGCGGCCGGCTCGTGATGGTCGGCGAGCGGTGAACTCGCCGGAAGCACCCGACAAGCTTGTGGCTTTTGCCCATCGGTTGAACTAACATGTTAGAGATATGGACGCGTTCGACAAGAGAAAATACGACGAATTCCTAACTCCCTTGGAGCGCGGGCCGCGGGGGAACACGACCGAGCAGGTCGAGCGCGCGCTTCGATCAGCCATCGTCAATCTCGATTTTGAGCCGGGCGAGTTCATCGACAAAGGGGCTGTTTGCGTCGCCCTTGGCGTCTCCCGATTCCCTGTCTCGGAGGCTCTCGCCCGTCTCGCGACGGAGGGGCTCGTCGAAATCCTGCCGCAGCGCGGCAGCCGGGCTGCCCGTATCCGCCTGCCCGAGATCAGGGAATCGATGCTGATCCGCCAAGCTCTCGAATGCATGGTGGCGGAAAAGGCAGCCGAGCACCTGTCGGCGGCCGATATGAATGCTCTTCGTGAAAACCTGCAGGCCCAGCAGGAGGCCGTCGAGCGAGGAGACCGCCCCGGCTTCTATGCCCTGGATCTCACGTTCCACACGATCCTGGTCGAGGGGCTGAACCTGCCTCGCGTCGCTGCCGTCATCGATGCATCCCGCGCCAATATCGACCGGGTCCGCCGGCTCCTCTCATCGCCCCGCCGCCATACCGTGACCCTGGCCGAACATCGCGAGATCTTCCACGCGCTCGAGACCCGCGACCCTCAAGCGGCGCACAGGGCCATGGCGGCTCATCTTGAGGAGGTCATGGAAGAGCTGGGGCGCTTCTCGGCCGAGCATGCGGATGTGTTCGTGCATACCTGACGTCCGACAGTTCGGATCAGGGGGGCTCTTTCCCCAGGCCTTATTTCCACCTCGTTGCACCTATGGCCGGATGGTGTTTCTTTCCTAGTTCTCTCCGGAGGAGAACAACAAATCATGACGACTGACGCACCTCTGTCCCTTCACGTGCCGGAGCCGGCCGTTCGTCCGGGGGGAGCCCCGGATTTCTCGAATGTCAAAATTCCCAAGGCAGGCGCTGTCCCTAAGCCGGACATCGACGTTGATCCTGAGTCCATCCGGGATCTCGCCTTTTCCATCATTCGTGTTCTGAACCGGAGCGGCGAGGCCGTCGGTCCGTGGGCCGGCCTGCTGAGCGACGAGGAACTGATCGAGGGCATGCGTCACATGATGACGCTGCGGACCTTCGACGCCAGGATGCTGATCGCTCAGCGACAAGGGAAGACATCCTTCTATATGCAGCATCTCGGGGAGGAGGCGATCAGCTGCGCCTTCCGCAAGGCGCTCTCCCCCGGCGACATGAACTTTCCGACCTATCGCCAGGCCGGCCTCCTGATTGCGGACGGCTATCCCATGGTCGACATGATGTGTCAGGTCTATTCCAACTCGCGCGATCCGCTGAAGGGACGTCAGCTGCCTGTCATGTATTGCTCCAAGGAGCATGGCTTCTTCACGATCTCCGGCAATCTTGCGACCCAGTACATACAGGCGGTTGGCTGGGCGATGGCCTCGGCAATCCGCAACGATACCAAGATCGCCGCCGCGTGGATCGGGGATGGCTCGACGGCCGAGTCCGATTTCCATGCCGCCCTCGTCTTTGCCTCCACCTACAAGGCGCCGGTCATCCTCAACATCGTCAACAACCAATGGGCGATCTCGACCTTCCAGGGTATTGCCCGGGGAGGGTCGGGCACTTTTGCAGCCAGGGGACTGGGCTTCGGCATTCCGTCACTCAGGGTCGACGGCAATGACTATCTGGCCGTTTATGCCGTGGCGAAATGGGCCGTCGAGCGGGCTCGCCGCAATCTCGGGCCGACGCTTGTCGAATACGTCACCTACCGGGCTGGGGCACATTCCACATCGGATGATCCGTCAGCCTATCGGCCGAAGACCGAGTCCGACGCCTGGCCTCTCGGCGATCCGATCATCCGCCTGAAGAACCACCTGATCGTCCGGGGCGTCTGGTCCGAGGAGCGGCACAAGCAGGCGGAGGCCGAGATTCTCGATACGGTGATCGCCGCACAGAAGGAGGCGGAGAGCTACGGCACGTTGCATGCCGGCGGCAAGCCCTCCGCGCGCGACATGTTTGATGGCGTTTATGCCGAGATGCCGCCTCATCTGCGCCGGCAGCGTCAGCAGGCGGGGGTTTGATCCATGGCACGCATGACGATGATCGAAGCCATCCGGGACGCGATGGACGTGATGATGGCGCGTGACGAACGCGTCGTGGTCTTCGGGGAGGATGTGGGCTATTTCGGCGGCGTCTTCCGTTGTACGGCAGGCCTCCAACAGAAATACGGAAAGACCCGCTGCTTCGACGCTCCGATTAACGAAGCCGGCATTGTCGGAGCAGCCATTGGCATGGCGGCCTACGGGCTTCATCCCTGCATCGAGATCCAGTTCGCCGATTACATGTACCCGGCCTACGATCAGATCGTGTCGGAGGCAGCCCGCCTGCGGTACCGTTCGAACGGCGAGTTCACCTGTCCCCTCGTTGTCCGCATGCCGACCGGCGGCGGGATCTTCGGCGGGCAGACCCACAGTCAGAGCCCCGAAGCCCTGTTCACCCATGTATCGGGATTGAAAACCGTCGTGCCGTCAAATCCGCATGATGCCAAAGGTCTTCTGATCGCGGCCATTGAGGATCCCGATCCGGTGATCTTCCTGGAGCCGAAGCGGCTCTACAACGGACCGTTCGATGGCCACCATGACCGCCCGATCATGCCGTGGTCGAAGCACGATCTCGGAGAGGTTCCGAGCGGTCATTTCACATTACCGCTCGGCAAGGCATCCATCGTGCGTGAGGGAGCAGCCGTAACCGTGCTGGCCTACGGGACCATGGTTTATGTCGCGCAGGCCGCTGCAGCGGAGACAGGCGTCGACGCGGAGATCATCGATCTGCGCACCCTGCTTCCTCTCGATATGGAAACGATTGTTGCGTCCATCCGGAAAACGGGTCGCTGCGTGATCGTCCATGAGGCGACGCTCACATCCGGATTCGGAGCGGAACTGGCGGCACTCGTTCAGGAAGCCTGCTTCTTCCAACTCGAGGCGCCGATTGCGCGCGTGACCGGATGGGATACGCCTTACCCGCATGCGCAGGAATGGGACTACTTCCCGGGGCCTGCCCGGGTTGGTCGCGCGCTTATCGAGACGGTGGAGGCCTGACATGAGTGAGCACCTGATCAAGATGCCCGACGTCGGCGAGGGGATCGCCGAGGCCGAACTCGTCGAATGGCACGTCAAGGTTGGTGACCTTGTGCGCGAGGATGCCCTTCTCGCAGCCGTGATGACCGATAAGGCGACGGTGGAGATTCCCTCTCCGGTCGATGGAGAGGTTCTGTGGCTCGGCGCGGACATCGGAGACGTGGTCGCGATCGGATCACCGCTGATCCGCTTGAAGACAGGAGATGAGGAGGGCGCTGCTGGCGGTCGCGAGACAGCCGAAGAGGCGCCTGAACCGCCTGCTCGGCCCAAGGATATCGAAGCACAGGCCGATGGCGCGGTCAAAACCTCGGAGGCCGTCGTCGAGAAGCAGGCGAGGGAGGCTCCCCGGCCTCAGCCTGCTGAAGCTCCGCAGAGCCCACCCGTGAGGGCGCACCGCCCATCCGTTCCGCGGACGGAGGGCGACAAGCCGGTTGCCTCCCCGGCCGTCCGGTTGCGAGCCCGCGAAGCCGGGATCGACCTGAGGCAGGTTCAGGGCACCGGCCCCGCCGGCCGGATCACGCACGAGGACCTGGACGCGTTCCTCACCCATGGCCCGCAAGTCGCCAGGGCGCCGGGTCTGGCTCAGGATACATCGGTCCAGCACGTCAAGGTGATTGGATTGCGCCGCAAGATTGCAGAGAAGATGGCGATCGCGAAATCGCGTATCCCGCACATCACCTATGTGGAAGAGGTCGATGTAACCGCTCTTGAGGACCTGCGGACGACACTCAACGCGAACAAGCGATCCGATCGACCGAAGCTGACCCTGCTGCCCTTCCTGATGCGCGCCATGATCAAGGCCATCGCCGAACAACCGCATTTGAACGCCATCTATGACGACGAGGCGGGCGTTGTTCACCAGCACGGCGGCGTTCATATCGGCATCGCCACGCAGACCGGTTCGGGCCTGATGGTGCCCGTCATCCGGCATGCAGAGGCGCGGGACATCTGGGGCTGCGCCACGGAGTTGACACGTCTGTCTGAAGCCGCCAAGGCCGGCCTCGCCACCCGCGAGGAACTGAGCGGATCGACGATCACCATCACGTCGCTCGGCGCGATGGGCGGCATCGTCACGACACCGGTGATCAATCATCCGGAGGTTGCTATCATCGGCGTCAACAAGATCATGGTGCGGCCCGTCTGGGACGGCTCGACGTTCATTCCCCGCAAGATGATGAACCTGTCCTCCAGCTTCGATCACCGAATTATCGATGGCTGGGATGCGGCGGTGTTCGTGCAGCGCATCAAGACGCTGCTGGAGACGCCCGCAATGATCTTCGTGGAGGCTTGACGTCAATGAAGGATATCTCCTGCAAGCTCCTCGTTATCGGAGCCGGGCCGGGCGGCTATGTCTGCGCCATTCGGGCCGGACAGCTCGGTATCGACACGGTTATCGTGGAAGAGAGGAAGCCCGGTGGGACCTGTCTCAATGTGGGCTGCATTCCATCCAAGGCGCTCATTCATGCGGCTGAGGAATACGACCGGATTGTTCATCTCGCATCGGGGAAGAACCCGCTCGGAATCAGAACGACCAGACCCGAGATCGATCTGTCGCAAACCATCGCCTGGAAAGACACCGTTGTAGGCCGGCTGAACAGCGGTGTGTCGGCTCTACTCAAGAAGTCCAAGGTCAAGATGGTCCAAGGCCGGGCGCGGTTTCGCGACGGCAGGACGGTCGAGGTGGAAACGGAGACCGGCCGGCAGACCATCCGTGCCGAGAATGTGGTGATCGCAACCGGATCGGCTCCGGTCGAACTCCCCAGCCTGCCATTCGGCGACACTGTCATTTCCTCGACCGAAGCGCTTTCGCTGACGGCGGTTCCGGAGAAACTGGTTGTCGTTGGCGGCGGCTATATTGGTCTTGAGCTTGGAACAGCCTTTGCCAAGATGGGCGCGAAGGTGACCGTTGTCGAGGCCCAGGCACGTATCCTGCCCCAATATGATGCCGAACTCACCCGGCCGGTCTCCAAGAGGCTGCAGGCTCTCGGCATCGACGTGATGACACGCGCGAAAGCCAGGGGGCTGGCCAAATCAGGCACTACGCTGCTGGTCGAAACCGAGAGCGGATCCGAAGTATCGCTTGCGGCCGACAGGATCCTCGTAACAGTGGGCCGGAGGCCGGTCACACAGGGCTGGGGCATGGAGGAACTCGTCCTCGATATGGATGGACCCTTCATCCGGATCGACGATAAATGCCAGACCTCGATGCGGGGCATCTATGCCATCGGTGACGTGACGGGCGAGCCGATGCTGGCCCATCGGGCCATGGCGCAGGGTGAGATGGTGGCCGAGATCGTCGCAGGCCACAAGCGGGTCTGGGACAAGCGGGCCATTCCGGCGGTGTGCTTCACCGATCCTGAGATCGTTGCCGTCGGCTTGACCTCGGATGAGGCTCAGAAGGCCGGTGGTGAGATCAGGGTGGGCCATTTTCCCTTCTCGGCGAATGGTCGCGCCATGACGAAACTTGGCGAAGAAGGTTTCGTGCGCGTCGTGGCCCGGGCAGACAATCACTTGGTTCTCGGCATTCAGGCCGTCGGGCAGGGCGTGTCCGAACTCTCCGCTGCGTTCGGCCTTGCCGTTGAGATGGGGGCACGTCTTGAGGATATCGCCGGCACCATCCACGCGCACCCCACCCAGGGCGAAGCTTTCCAGGAGAGCGCCCTGAAATCACTCGGGCGCGAACTCCACATTTGAGAGTGGCGGACGGTCAGGAGCCGTCCGCTTCAGCTACCCTGGAGGGGCAACCCTGTAGGCCTCGATAGCGCCCTTGCCCTTGATCAGAACTGGTCCCAGGGGAGCGGCATCGACGCGCGTCCGGATACGCTCCCAGGCAGTGGCGCTCAGATTGATCCCGCTCTGCCTGCCGTGCCCGGCGAGCCGCGCGGCGACGTTCACCGTATCCCCCCAGATATCGAAGCTGAATTTCTGCCGCCCGACGACGCCCGCAACAACAGGGCCGACGTGGATGCCAACGCGCACATCCCAAGGCAGGGGCAGATCACGGGCGGACGAGATGGTCGACATGGCACAATTGATGCTTGCCATCACCGGATCCGGATTGGGCAGGAGCAGGCCGGCCGTGGCGAGAAACCCGTCGCCAACGGTCTTGATCTTCTCAAGGCCATGGTGCGAGGCGATCTCTTCGAAGCTCGAGGCGTACACATGAAGGTTTGCGACGATCTCCTCGGGCGCAAGGAGATCACAATAGGCTGTGAACCCGACGATGTCGGCGAAGAACACGACGACATCGTCGTGGCGGCGGGGTGTCACGGTTTGAGACTGCTCAAGCTCGTCCACAGCCTGCGACGGCAGAATAGCATGAAGAAGCGCCTCGGCGCGACGCCGCTGATGGTCGATTTCGGTGAGGTAGCTGAGCTCCTGATCGTGCAATCTCTTCTTCTCAAGGCAGGCTCTCACGCGTGCTCTCAGGAGCGCCGGGTTGAAGGGCTTAGGCAGGTAGTCCTCGGCTCCGAGTTCAATGCAGCGGACGACACTCTCGAATTCCGACAGGGCGGAAATCATCAGGACCGGGATGTCACGGGTCGCCGAGTCCGTCTTGAGCTGCTTCAGGACCTCATAGCCATTGACCTCGGGCATCATGATATCGAGGAGAACGAGATCGAAGCGCTCCTGGGCAATCAGGCTGAGAGCCTCGCGCCCATTCTCGGCTGTCGCCAGATCCGTCCATCCCTCACGTTGAAGCCTGCGCGTCAGCGTGTACCGGTTGTCTTCGTTGTCGTCGACGACAAGGATGCGGACGCCGGCACCGGTCATGACACGCTCCGACCCCGGATCAGTGTGCCGGTTGTCTCAAGCAGTCTCTTGAAGACGACCGGTTTGGTGTCATAGTAATTGCAGCCGAAGTTCAGCGCCTTATTGTCCGCAATGTAAGGAATTCTGGTCACATTCACTCCTAGTGCTCCACTCGGCCGAGCCGCAGACAATCGGCGATGACGTCCCGCAAAGTGGCGAGAACTTCATCCCGGTCGCCGAGCTTTTTGCGCAGGATTCTTCGAATGCCGCCGCTCAGGCGCCGCCGGGCTTCCTCGTCGACGTCGGCCGCCGTCAGCACGATGAGAGGAAGATGCCGCGTCTCCTCGCTTCGGTGGATCTCATCGACGAACTCGAATCCGTCCATTTCCGGCATGATCAGGTCGAGGAGGATGACATCGGGCTTGACGAGCGGGAGCCGGTCCAGGGCAACCCGCCCGTTCTCGGCTTCGGCCACCTCCCACCCGTCCTCGCGCAAGATCCGGGCAAGCCAACCTCTAGTGTGCGGGTCATCCTCCACGATCAGAACCCGGGAGCTCGCATGATCGGTTCGGCAGGCGGCAAGAGCCTTCAGGAGGCTCTCGCGGTTGACTGGCTTTGTCAGATAGGCGGCGGCCCCAAGGGCGTATGCCTGGTTCTCCTCGTCGACGATGGTGACCATGATGACCGGGATGTCTTGAAGTTCCGGGTCATGCTTCAACTTCTGGAGAGTGCTCCAGCCATCCAGGTCCGGCATCAGGACATCCAGGGTGATTACCGATGGCCGGATCTCACGGGCGATCTCGATGCCTTGTTGGCCGCTCTCCGCCGTCGACACTTCAAAGCCCTCACGCATCAGGATCTGGCGCAGGATCTCTCGCGATGTCGCCTCGTCATCGATGATCAGCGCGCGTCGTCCTCGCCCAAGAGGTTGCAGGATCGCTGTAGAGCTTCCTGCGCTGGAGCGTCTTCTGGAAGGGCCTACCACCCCGCCTGACGGTAGGGAGACGGTGAATGTGCTGCCGACACCCACAATACTTTGCACGGTAATGTCGCCGCCCATGACGCGGCAAAGCCGGCGGCTGATCGCAAGTCCGAGCCCGGTTCCTCCAAACTTGCGTGTCGTCGTGCTGTCCGCTTGGCTGAACTCCTGAAAGAGCTTGTCGCATTGCTCACTCGTCATGCCGATGCCCGTGTCATGAACCGCAATCTTTATCGTATCTCCTCCTCGGTTCACGATCCGAGAAGCCTTTACTGTTACGGTCCCGTCTTTCGTGAACTTGCAGGCATTGCTCAACAGATTGAGCAAAACCTGTCGCAGGCGCACGGGGTCGGTCTGCATCCTGCCGATGTCAGAGGCTATATCGACCTTGAGTTGGTTGCCGTTCCTTCTCGCAAGGGGCTCAGCCGTCAGTGAAGCTTCCCTGATTAAGGCATCAAGATCGATCTCCTCCGGATGGAGTTCCAGCTTGCCCGCCTCGATCTTCGCGAGGTCGAGGATTTCATTGATGAGGGTCAGGAGATGCGTACCGGCATGACGGATTCTGTCCAGCGGCTCGACCAGCGGTCTATCCCCCGTCTCCTCGGCCTCGTCCTTGAGCATTTCGGTGATGCCGATGATGGCGTTCAAAGGCGTCCTCAGCTCATGGCTCATGTTCGTCAGGAACTGGCTCTTTGCCCGCGTCGCCGCCATGGCTTCATCACGGGCGAGCTCAAGCTGCGCCGCATGGTGCTTGATGTCCGTAATGTCCGTATAGACCGCGACAGTCCCGCCTCCTGCGATCCTGCGCTCGCAGACCTGGATCCAGCGGTTGCCATCGCGGTGCTGGATCTCGGCTGCAACCGGATTTCTGTGCCGCGCCAGCCTTTCGGCCACCCAGGTGTCGACCCGCCCTTTCGCCTCCAGGATGAGGCCGCGCTCGGCGGCACGCCGGATCACCGTCTCGAATGGCGTTCCAGGCTCCATGGGAACGCCGGATCCAGGATAAAGGAGCTCCTCGTAGCGGCTGTTGCACAGAACGAGGCGATCCTCGGCGTCGTAGAGGGCGAACCCTTCGTTGATGCTCTCGATCGCATCGATTAGCCGTTGCCGGGCACTGGCGACCTCGCGCAGGTTCTTCTCTTCGACTTCGATGGCCGTATCGCGGAAGACCGCGAGAGCCCTTGCCATCTGCCCAATCTCGTCTCCTCCGTCCTTTGGCAAAGGCGTGCGCAGATTGCCTCCGGCAATCGCCAGCATGCTGCTGCTCAGGTTCTGCAGCCGCGTGACCAGATTGCGATCGACATAGAGCCAGACGATGAGCAGAGAACTCAGGAGGCTGAGAGACACGACGCTCAGCAGGATATTTCGACCGATGCGCTGAGCCATCAAAGCCTCACCGCTTGCGGCACGAATGTCCTCGCGGGCCATCGCGACAAGACCGTCGACTGCTTTCGTCAACTGTGCGGAAAGACCTGCGTTCTCCGCAAGAAGCCGCTCGGCGTCCTCGACGAGGATGAGCTCCGTCCTCCTCGCGGATAGGATGCTGTCCTGCCCGTCGGTCAATTGAGCGAAATCCGAGATACGCTGATCGAAGCGGGATCGAAGACGTTGGTCCGCCAGCTCGGAGGCGATCTGGCGCAAGGTCGACAGGGAGCGGTTGAGAGGGAAGCTCATCACCGCGATATCGGCAGGCTTCTCGGCGAGTGATGCCTTGAGCAGGCCGTCGCTGATCGACGCGAACTCGAGCTGCGCCTTCTGCATGAGAAGATTCTCGGCAATCTCCTGCACGATCACCGAAGGAGGCTGCGGAAAGCCAGCCGTTGTCTGCTCGCCGCGGTCTATGCGACGGGAGGCTGCAAACTTGGCGTCCAAGACCACGAGGGCAGGGGCGACCAGACGTTGCGCCGCGACCGTTGCGTTTGACAGGCGCTGGACCAGAGCATCCTTTTGCGCCGCTACGGCGAGGCGTCCTGCCACAAGGCCGGCAAGGGCTGTGAGATTGCGCCGCAAACCCGCCACAGCGGGTTCCATGGCAGCGACCGTGGCAGAATCAACCTCGCTCCGGATCTGAGCGAGCAGATCTTCGAGACGCTCGACTTCTGCCGTAATGGCGGCGGATGTCTCTCGGTATTGCGCCTGTGTGTGAGCCGTGAGAAGCGTTGGCGCTGCCGCAACGATGCGCTCGGCTTGCCGCGAAAGGTCGAGGGCCGCAAGAGCAGAGGGCACGCGCTGCTCTGTGATCTGCTCGATGACTTGAGTCATCTGGCGGAAAGCATAAGTCCCGGTGGCCGCAGCCAGCACCGCGAAGGCGCTGATGCCGAGAAAAGCAAGAAGTAAGCGCCAGCGGACACTCAGGTAGAAAGGCATGTTGATAGGGGCATGACCCCTTCCTCATTCCAGGGGCACATATCGACCACTTCGCCAGATGAACCATTCGAAGCCAGGTTGCCGCACATCTCCCTTGGCATCGAAGCTGACCCGCCCGAGAATGGTTTCGAACTCGTTCGCATGAAGGGTGCTTATCACGGCTTGTGGCTCGATCGATCCCGCTTTCGCTACCGCCTGAGCCCAGGCCTGTACGGCGCCGTAGCTATAGAGGGTGTAGCCTTCGGGCTCGAAGCCCTTTTGGCGAAAGCGCGCGACGAGAGAGGCCGCATTGGGATTTCGGCGTGGATCGCGGAAGGAGGTGAAGACCGTCCCTTCGCCAGCTTCACCTGTCACCTGGATGAAGGCCTCGCTTGCGATGCTGTCGCCGGATACCAGCCGAAGGTTGTAGCCCTGCTCACGCGCATTGCGGATCAGGATGGCTGCTTCCCGGTAATATCCGGCGAAATAGACAATCTGAATTCCGCTGGCCTGCAACTTCGCAATGAGAGTTGAATAGTCGCTCAGGCCCGGCTCAAGTTCGCCATAGAGCGTCTCGGCGCCGCCATTGTTGCGAAGGTGACGTTGAGTTTCCTCGGTCAGCCCTTTGCCATAGATCGAGCCGTCGCTGAGAATGGCGATCCTGGTGTCCCGCCCTTGTGCTGCGAGATAGGCCCCCGCGATCGCGCCCTGCTGGTCATCCCGCCCACAAATGCGGAAGACGTTTGAGCGGCCCGCTTCCGTCAGGCGTGGGCTGGTTGAGGCCGGTGTCATCTGAATGATACCGGCTCTTTCATAGATGCCGGCTGCCGGAATGGAAGCGCCCGAGCATTGGTGTCCGACAACAAAAGTCACCTTCTCGGCAACAAGCTTGTGAGCCGCCGCAGTCGCTTGGCCGCTGTCGCAGGCGTCGTCGACAGAAATGAGCCTCAGTTTCTGGCCGAGCACGCCACCGGCGGCATTGATGTCTTCGATGGCCAGTTCAACGCCCTGTTGCTGCTGCTCGCCCTGATATGCATTAGGGCCCGTCAGGGCTCCTGCCATGCCAATGAGGATCTCAGCGCCAGCCGAACTGGCATTCACCACCGCAAAGACGATGGCCGCAGCGAGACGCAACAGTTTTCGTTCCATGGCGAGCTCCCGCCACTGAGCTGCATCAACGTCTTCGGAGTGCGGGCCTGCCGTAGCATCGATGTTGCTGCTACGGACCCAATTTGCTTTGGCTGATTGGGCGCAGCAGTTCAGTGCCTGCTGCGAGACAAAACAAGTCTTCCGCTGCGAGTGATGGCCCGCGCTCCGGATTGCATCCTATTCGATTGCGGAGCTGGGGTCGATCCATGAATAGCCGGGGCGCTGGCGTTGCCGAGGCTATAAGGGAATACGCCACAAGTGGTGGAGGCGAGGTCCGCCAGGGCGAACGAGAGATGGGCGTGGAAGCGATCAAGCAGGGCTTCGGCAGCAGCGCATCACCGGGGCTAGACTGTTGACATTGTTACAGCCGGTGTTGATGGATGGGGAAAGTCATTGATGAAGTTGCGTCTCTGCCGAGACCAGCTAAAGCCAAGATCATGAGCCAGACCCTGAACCTGAACCATCTCGCGAACCTGCAGCCTGCTATACGCCGGCCGAATTACCGTCGTGCTGAACTCCAGGCTGGGATTCTCCATATCGGCATCGGCAACTTCCACCGCGCCCATCAAGCGGTGTATTTGGATGACCTGTTCAATGCCGGCAAGGATCATCATTGGGTCCTGATCGGCGCAGGCATTCGCCCCGGTGACAGCGCGATGCGACAGGCGCTCGAGCCTCAGGATTGGCTCACCACCGTGGTCGAGCTTGAACCCGGAGCCAATCATGCGCGGATCACGGGTGCGATGGTCGACTTCGTTCCCATTGGAGAGGATGGTCGCGCGATTGTCCAAGCCCTCGACGATCCGGCATTGCGTATCGTCTCCCTCACCATCACGGAGGGAGGATACTGCATCGATCCGGGCACAGGGGCTTTCAATCCCGAGCACCCGGACATCGTGCATGATGCTGCTCACCTGCAGACGTCCAGGAGCGTGTTTGGGGTGATCCTAGCAGCCCTCAAGCGCCGCCGGAATGAGGGGCTTGCTCCTTTCACGATCATGTCGTGTGACAACATTCCTCATAATGGGAATGTCGCGAGGGATGCGGTTGCTGGCCTTGCGGACCTGATCGACCCGTCTCTCGCAGCTTATGTGCGCGAGCAAGTGGCCTTTCCCAACAGCATGGTCGACCGGATCACGCCGGCAACCACGGACAGGGAGCGCGCCGCTCTGGCCGAGCGCTTCGGCGTGTGGGATAACTGGCCCGTTTTCTGCGAGCCGTTTCGTCAGTGGGTGCTGGAAGATCATTTCCCCTCTGGCCGCCCGGCGCTGGAAGAGGTCGGCGTCACCTTTACGCCTCATGTGGCAGCCTTCGAACTGATGAAGCTGCGCATCCTCAATGGCGGTCACGCGGCCATTGCTTATCCGGCTGGTCTTTTGGGCATTCATTTCGTCCATGAGGCCATGGAGGATCCGCTGGTGCGCGGCTTCCTCGACAAGCTGGAGATGGAGGAAATCATTCCCTGCGTGCCTCCTGTACCGGGTGTCGATCTTAAGGATTATTATCGGCTGATCGCCCGCCGCTTCAGCAATCCCGATGTCGGCGACACAATCCCGCGTCTTGCCCAGGACGGCTCCAACCGTCAGCCCAAGTTCATATTGCCCTCTACGCGTGATCGGTTGAGGGACGGTGCAGATGTCACAGGGCTGTCTCTCGTGTCGGCCCTGTGGTGCCGGTACTGCGCGGGCGTGAATGATCAGGGCCAGCCGTTTGCTTTAGACGATCCGAATGCCAGCCGCCTGCAGCCGGCAGCTTTGGCTGCAAGAGATCATGCGTCCAGCTTCTTCAACCTGAGAGACATCTTTGGTGATGTTTCCGAGAACCGTATCTTCCGCTCCCGATTCGAGGGGGCATTGAATGGGCTATGGCGTGAAGGCACTCGCGCAACCCTGCAGCGCTACCTGAGCAACCAACTCTGAGACCAGCCCTCATGTATTGAGAGCGGCCGGCTACAAATGTGTCAGGTCGTCCAACGCTCTGCCCTGCGGTCTACTTTACGCTTGGAACCGTGGCATCAGGTTCGAAACGGGATTGTGCGACAGGTGTCTCATCTGCCTGAGGCGGGCATAGGTTTGTCGCTTGCAAAAGGCCGCTTCCGTAGATTCTGTCACGACCCGGCTTGCCTAAATCCATTGTGCTGCTCTCGAGAGCAGCCTCAAGGTCGGCCGGGTTCAGGCTTGTGTTGGAAGCGTGGAGGACCGCGGCGGCGGCGGAGATGAAGGGCACGGCATAGGATGTGCCGGTTTTCGTCGTTCCACCTCCGCCCGGCGCGGCAACCCACAGATCCACTCCGGGCGCCGCAAGGTCGATGTAGTCGCCCTGAGTCGCGCGGCGATAAACATCGCGCTTGTTGTCGACGGCCGTAACGGCAATCACTCCCGGATAAGCGGCTGGATAGGACGGCTCCGCGCCTGCCCCGTTGTTTCCTGCAGCTGCGATGATGGTCATGCCTTTCGCTTGCGCAGATTCAATGGCTTTCCTGAGCACCTCGTTAGGAGGGCCGGACAAACTCATGTTGACGATGCGGACGTTCTTCTCCGCCAGCGCCTCCAGAGCCATCACAAGTGCCGTTACATCCGTTCGATCCGCTGTTCCGCCCTCTCGATAGAAGGCGTCCACCGCCAGAAGGCGTGCTTGGGGCAGGAGGCCTGGAGCCCCGCTTCCGCTTCGTCCAACGAGAAGAGCCGCCACAGCCGTGCCATGGTCGCGCTGAGAGGGATCGCCGCGAAGTTTCAATCCCGAGACGACCTCGATCGATTGGCCTTGCAGGGCCTCATGCTCGCGGTCAACGCCCGTATCGATAAGGCCGATCGTTGGAACTGGTCCACATTGTTTGGCGGCCGGCAGGCTCCAGCCTACGAGGGAGGCTGCCTCGCAGCCGGTGCCGGTGCAGCCTGCAGCCCCGTCCGTATAGTAAAAGTGATCGAGATCGGCCGTAGCCCCTGCATCAGCGATGCGCACGGCACGCTGAGCCTGAGCAAGCGACATGCCGTTCGGTGGAATAAGCCGCACCACACTTACGAGGGTGCCCTTGGTCTGCCTCTCGGCCTGGAAGCCCTGCGTCCTTAACCGGGCCAAGTTCTCCGATGTGAGGCCGACAGCTACGATCGAGCGCGATGCCTGTCTGGGTTTGGGAAGGGCTTGATCCGCTGCCGGGTTCGCCCTCTGGGTTCGTTCGAGCTGGGGCGGGGGGGTAGCGAGAGATCTGGAGGGCTTCGCAGCGCCTGCCGCAGTCTTGGTGGGAGTAGGCGCGGCCTTCCCTGTTTGGGCTGCCCTCTGCGATGAAGCCGGTTTGGATTTCGCGGATCGAGCAGGGGCGCTTTTCGGTGTGCTCCTGGGAGCCATGACCTTCTCAATGGCTTTGACGGGTGCCGTTGCAATGGGACGAAGGCTATTTGTAATCGTCCCTAAAACCCCCGGCAGCCCTCCATGCGCTGTGGAGCGCGAAGCGCGGCTGTTCCCGGATGCGTTCCCTTGCGCGGATGAGTTGCCTCTGCCTGGGGCTCCTCCAGCGTTCGCGGAGCCGCTTTGGCCTGAAGATCTGCCTTGACCGGCACCGTCATTGCCAGCACCGTTGCCGTTGCCGTTGCCAGAGGCATTGCCTCCCGAAGAGTTACCGGCTCCTCCGGCATTGCCGTTCGCGCTGCCATTGTTGCCTGAGCCGCCCTGACCTCCTGCGTTTCCGCTGCTGCCGCGGTCGCCAGCATTGCCACTGTTTCCGCGATCTCCGGAGTTGCCGCTGTTGCCTCGGTCGCCCCCATTCCCGCTGTTGCCGGAGTTTCCTGGAGACCCACCGTCTCCTTTCCCATTCCCGTTCCCACTATTGCCATTCCCATTGCCATTCCCGCCATCGTTCCCGGACTTGGCCATGGCTGGAACTTCGGTGAGAGCCAATCCGATACCTTCTTCAATTCCAAATTGAACCTTGGTCGGACAGGCAATGGCAACACAGGATGCCAAAACCAGCAGGGAGCGTCGTTTCGATGTCATCATCCCGGCTCGCTAATGCGCCGCAACAGGGCCCTTGTTCCCTCAGTGGCTTTGTAGGTCCACTGAACCTTAGATAACGATCAAGGCACTGGCATGGTTCAGACGCTCTCAAGTTTCCAGAGGCGTCTAGCTTATCCAGAAAATTATGGCTGCTCGGCGGATAATCTGCGTCTTCATAAGCTTAGAAAATTGGCTAGCACGAATATGGTGGTGCTAGGCGTCGCTTACTCAGTCCGCATTATTCATAAGCATTAATGAATATTAGGAATCGGTCTTGTTCACATTGTGTTCATTATGCTTCGCACGCCGGAGCCTCGCTGATCTGGGCTGATTGCTTGGAAACTACTTCGACTATGGTGCGTTGTCGGTTGCCGGGTGCTAATCCCGAAGCAATATTCAGGAGTCAGATCATGTCGAAGAAGATCCTTCTCACCAGCGTTGTTCTCGCTGCTCTTGCCCCTGCAGCGGCCTTTGCGCAGTCCGGCGGTGCCGCGGCGGGCGCAGCCACGGGCGCGGTCGGCGGCGCGGTCGTCGGTGGCCCGGTTGGCGCAGCCGTGGGTGGCGTCACGGGCGCCATCGTGGGCGGTATTGCCGATCAGCAGCAGCCCGAGTTCCGCTCGTATGTGACCACCCAGAAGGTTCCGTCCTACACCTATCGCGAAGAGGTGCGCGTGGGCGCGACCCTGCCGGAAGCCGGCGTGACCTATTTCGAAGTGCCGGCCGAGTACAAGGTGAAGGGCTACAAGTACACCGTGGTCAACAATACCCCTGTGCTGGTCGAGCCCGGCAGCCGCAAGATCGTTCAGGTCATCCGCTAACGATCATCGGTTCTGGACTTGAGCTGAGGGCGGCCTTCGGGCCGCCCTTTCGTTTTGATTTGCCAGAGACGGGTCTTGTTCATCCCTCAGTTAGAGGCGCCTCCTCTTGAGGTTGGAATAAAACGACTAGCTTTCCCGTTATGGTTCTATCAGGTCACGCGGAGCAGGAATGGCAACAGCCATAGGACAGGAACTCGTGGCGCTTCTGCCAAGGCTCCGGCGCTTTGCTCTGGTGCTCTGCCGCTCGCAACCTCTTGCGGACGATCTTGTTCAGGGGGCCTGCGAGCGCGCCCTTGCCAAAGCGGACAGCTGGACTCCCGGCACCCGGTTCGATGCATGGATGTTCCGGATTCTCCGCAATCATTGGATCGACCATCTGAGACGATTGAGAGCCGAAGGCATGATGGAAGACGTGGAGACGCAGACGCAGCTGGTTGGTGATCCGGGTGAGGAGCCAATTATGAGCAAGCTTGCTCTGGCGGAGGTCCAGCGGGCGATCGACAGCCTGCCGCAGGAACAGCGCGAGGTGCTTGCTCTGGTATGTGGAGAAGATCTCACCTACCGGGAGGCTGCAGAGGTGCTGAACGTTCCCGTCGGGACCATCATGAGCCGCCTGGCTCGGGCCAGGAAACGGCTGGTCGAAATGACAGCGGCTGCCTGAGGTCACATGAGATCAGAGTGGAGTAGAAAGATGTCGGAGCTGCATCTCACCGATGAGATCCTGATGGCCTTTGCGGACGGAGAGCTCGACGAGCCCGTCGCAGCCGCTGTCGCCCGTGTCATGGCACAGGATCCAGCAGTCGCAAGGAAAATTGTCGAGTTCCAGCAGAGCCGCCGTCTGACGCGTTCATTCTTTGCCAGCAATCTCGCCCCTGATGTGCCAAGCGAGCTCCGCGCGGTCATCTCGGCGCAGATCGAGGCCTATGAGACGGCAAGTGCGGCTGGCAAGGCGCCAGAACCGGTCGAGACAAAGCGCATATGGCCAAGCAGGCTATTCACCATGAAGATGGCGATGGCTGCATCCCTCGCGGCTGTCGCGGTGGCCTCAGGCTATTTCATGGGGCGGCAATCACAGCCGGACGCAGGCCGCCTCGCCCATCTGGAAGACCCCCTCGTTTTTGAAGAGCTGAGCCGTCTCGAGTCTGGCCATGAGGTGGACATTCCGGTTGGGCGTCTAAGAGTGATCTCCACATACCGACTCCCAAACGAGTCCCTGTGCCGCGAGTTCAGGCTTCAGTCTGCCTCCACCACAGCCGGGGCGGTGGCGTGCCGAACCGATGAATGGAGAGTAACCTTCGCTCTGGCAGAACCTGCCAGAGGCGCTGAGTATGTGCCAAGCTCAGGCGGTGACCTCGTTGATGCCTATCTCGGCAATCTGGGTGCCGGGAGTCCGCTGGAAGCTGAAGCGGAAGCCAAAGCATTGGCGGAATTCAGGCACTGATTCACAGCCTACCTCGAAAGAGGTAGGCCCTTTTTTGTAACGGACTGGAATAAACGTCACGGTCGATCCGTTCTCTGTCCTAGCACGCTAGTGATAGAGGGTAATCATGCGAGCCGCGTATCATCTGGCTATCGCTGTGTTCTCGGTGGGCGCCGTTGTAACCCCCGCCATAGAACCAAACGCCACCCATCAGGTTGAGCCGTTCGTGTCAGCGGACCAGCAGCGTACTTCGCTCGATATCACGAGCAGCAATGCTGCCGAAGCCCCTATCAGAGACACTTCACAGCAATATACGATTTTGGCCTCTCACTTCAGCCGAGGTGCTCTGATCGGAGAGACCCTGCCGGAGGAAATCGACCTTCACCCGATCCCGCGCCATGAAACCTATCGCTATGCGGTCATGAACGACCATCGGGTCATCGTGGACGCAGCTTCGCGCAGGATTGTCTACGTCGTGCGTTAGAGTTCAGCTCCTAGCTGAAGGGAGCATACCTCGGCTCATTGGAACAGCGAGTTTTTCATGTCATTGCGCAGCTTGGTAGAAGATCGGCGAATCCTTCATCCGGAGGAGAAACCCAGAACAACGGTGTTCCCGATCTGCAGCAATCCGCTGCTGCGGATTGGCCTGGAGACCGTTCTTGCCGGCGGAGGATTTAACGTCTGGCACGAAGCCATCGGCGATGTATCAGTCTTGCCGGAAGTTCAGGATGAGGGGCATGCCCTCTTCCTCGTCGATGGCGAGAGCCACAGCGATGCCGCTGTCAGCGTGATCAAACACATCAAGATGCGCTTTCCCGATGCAAGAATCGTGATCTTGGCGGAAATGTTTGAAGCCGAGGCAATATCAGCGGCTTGGAAGGCCGGAGCTCACGGTTTCTGCCTCACCAACAGTCAACGTGAGATTCTCATCGGATCCCTCGAGCTTGTCATGCTCGGGGAATCGGTTCTGCCTTCAGCTTTCGTCCTGTCGATGACCGAGTCTCAAGCGGATTATACCGGGCCTTCGCCAGCAGAGAATGCCGAGAGCTGCCAAAACTACCTCGCATCAGGCCGGAAGCTCTCGGTGCGAGAGGCGCAGATCCTGGAATATTTGAGGGAGGGGGCGCCAAACAAAGTCATCGCCCGCCAGCTCAAGCTGTCTGAGTCGACTGTGAAAGTTCACGTCAAGGCGATCCTGAAGAAGGTTGGAGCCTGCAATCGAACTCAGGCTGCGCTTTGGGCGACACGTCATGTCTCAACGGATGCACGGGCCTGAGCGCAAGAGTTCGTCACGAGAGTATCTATGGGACAGGCGAGGGGATCTGCAGAGCCCCTCACCAGATTTAGTCGGCTCCCGGCGGTATCTTGGACTTCGCAAAACTCTCATGCCTTTCGGCGATGGCCGCAGCCAATGATCCGTCCAGACCCAACTCAGCGATCATACGGCTTGCCTCCCGCATCTCAGCTGCACGTCGAATGCCGTGCTGCTTCACGCGTGACATCATCACCTTCGCGATAGTTTCCCAATCCATGCCGGGATACGACGCTTTCAAGCTCGCCAGCACTGCCGGCATGACCCCGGCCTTTTCGGATGCTAGTGTGAAATCTACCATGAGGGCTTCCATGCCCTTGATGACGATGCTGCGGCACAGCTTTGTGGCAGAAGCCGTTCCGATCTTAGGGCTGACAGGCGTGATCCTCATCCCCAATTTATTGAGTCGGGCCGAGACCGTTTCGGCCGTTGCACCGCCACTCAGAATGGGAACTTCAATTCCGACGCCGCTCACGGGAGCCATGACGGCGAACTCGATGAAAGCTGCGCCCCCGTGCTGAACCTGATCGGCCACGTTCCGCTTCGTGGCGGGCGAGACGGAATTTAGATCGATATAAGTCTGCTGTGGCTTGAGGTGAGACGCGGCCTGCCGGGCAGCCATGATCGCGGAATCTGCCGTGACAGCCGAAATGATGATCTCTGCCGTTGCGCAGACGCTGCCTATGCTGCCTGCGGGATGAACCTTGTCGTCTGATGCTCGCTGCTTCAGCTCAAGGCCTCGGTTTGGGTCGTCGAAAAGGATGTCGTAGACGCTCACGCGCACGTCTGGCTTGGCTGCAAGCTGACGCGAGAAGAGTTGCCCAACTTCCCCATAGCCGATGAATGCGATCTCAAGGCTCATGTGTTCCCACCATCCTGCGGCAGAAGAAGGACTTCGCCCTTACTCCTCGTCCTTGTGCTCGACATAAACGAGGCCTGCCTTTTCCAGAGGCTCGCGCATCTTGTAAAGATCGAGGCCGAGAACGCCGGAGGCAAGCTGCTCGCGCTTCGAGCCTTCATTGGCGATGCGGGCTTCGCCGGCGATAGCCACAGCTTCCGCTTCCCGACGCGGCACTGCCAGAACACCGTCGTCATCGGCGACGATCACATCGCCGGGCTTCACCAGGGCGCCTGCGCAGACTACGGTCACGTTGACGGACCCCAGCGTCGCCTTCACGGTTCCCTTGGCAGAAACGGCGCGAGACCACACGGGAAATCCCATCCCGGTCAGGGTCTTCACATCGCGCACGCCGGCATCAATGACGAGGCCAACCACGCCGCGTGCCTTGAGGGATGTTGCCAGCAGATCACCGAACATGCCGTCAGTGTTGTCGGTGGTAACACCGACAACCAGGATGTCGCCCGGCTTGCACTGCTCGACGGCCACATGGATCATCCAGTTGTCGCCGGGCTGCGCCAGCACCGTCACGGCGCTGCCGGCCACCTGAGCTCCCGTCCAGATCGGCCGCATATAGGGCTTCATGAGCCCTGATCGACCCATGGCCTCATGGGCGGTCGCTACGCCGAGTTCCGCTAGCCGATTGACAATCGTCTGGTTGACGCGCGGCGTGTTGGTGACGACGACGGGCTTCATGCGAGTTCCTCCACGATCTGGGGGAAGATGCGCTGATAGGCTTCGCCATAGGTCATGGCACGTCCGGAGTTGCGCCCGCCCTGCATGCCGCGGTTCAAGGCCACGCGGGTATAATATTCCCACAGGTGCTTCTGCGCGGCCAGGATCTCGAAGGCCTTGCGCTTGGTCTCCCATACATCGTCGATGCTGAGGATCACGTTGGGCTTGTAGTTGCACTGTTCCGGCTGGTGCGGCTCGAACAGGAAGACCGGCGGGGCATTATAGGTGAGATCCGGATTGGGCTTGTGCCCGGCCGCCTGGGCGATGATGCGGGCTTCCTGCGCGAACCGCGTCGCCTCCGGATGATCCACGTTATAAGGATCCTCCAGAGAGTGGGTGAGTACGAATGAAGGTTTGAGCTCCCGGTAGATATCGACCAAACGTTCGAGCATCTCAGGTGTAGTATGAAGCGGGTAATCGCCTGCATCGAAGAACTCGATCTCGGCGCCGAGCACCGCGGCGGCGCGCCCGGCCTCCTCGCGCCGCTGCGCCTTGACCTCGGCCAGCGAGACGTCGCCTTTCTTCCAGGCCCATTGGCTTTCGCCACGCTCGCCGAACGAGAGGCAAACGATCTTCATGCGATAGCCTTTTTCCGCATGAAGGGCGATGGCACCGCCTGCCCGCCATACGAAGTCGCCGGGATGGGCGGTGACGACGAGTCCGGTCTTTCCAGTGGTCATAGAAGCCTCGAGAGAAAGAGTTTCAATAATCTAAGCGGCGTCACGTCCGGCTTCGGAGGACAGCGCCAGTGACTCGTGCGCGAAAACATGACCCTCGAAGAGCAGGCGGGCGGTGCGCAGGAGGCCGGCTTTCTCGACGACGGGGCTCTCCTCAGGCCCTCCAACCTCAATCACGACGCTGAACTCGCCCGTCGGATGTTCGACCGAAAGCGTCTTCTCACGTCCCGGCGGAATCTGCGCCACTCGCGATGCGGGTGAGCCCGGCAGCACACAGGCCGAGGCAACTGTCACTGCCGCAAAGACACCAATCGATGCGTGGCATTCGTGGGGAATAAAACTGCGGGTGCAGACATGTCCTCCGGCAGCGGGAGGCGCCACAAGGGCCATCTTCGGCACGACCTTGGATGATACGTCACCGAGGCCCATGAGCTTGCCGGCCTCTAATCGGATCTCCTCTAGGCGCGCCTTCAGCTCCGTATCCTTGTCGAGCGCATCGCGCGGTTCGTACCCCGTGCGCCCAACGGCAGAGGCTTCGAGCACGACCACAGGCATGCCGTTGTCGATCATGGTCACGTTCACGCCAGCGACCCGGTCCACCACATTGCCGGTCGGCAGCAGAGAGCCGCACACTGAGCCGGCGGCATCGAGGAATTCGACCGCGATGGGCGCTGCAGTGCCCGGCACGCCGTCAATGCGAGCATCGCCCCCATAGATCACATGGCCGTCGCGTGTCTGTACCGTCAGCTCCGCGATCGTTCCCGTGTTGACAGTATGCACCCTGACTCTGGTGACTGGATCAACAGCCTTCACGAGACCGCGTTCGATCGCGAAAGGCGCAACGCCCGCAAGGATGTTGCCGCAATTGGGCGTGACATCCACCTTCGGCTTGTCGATGCCGACTTGCCCGAACAGGAAATCGATATCGCAGTCGGAGCGCTTGGACTTGGACACAATGGCAATCTTGCTCGTCAGCGGATGAGCGCCGCCGATACCGTCGATCTGGCGCGGATCCGGCGAACCCATGACCGACAAGAGCAACGCATCGCGGCGCGCCGGATCGGACGGAAGATCGTCAGCCAGGAAATAAGCACCTTTGGAGGTGCCACCCCGAAGGATCATGCAAGGAATGCGCGGCTGAATGGTCCCTCTCCCCTGAACTGGTGAATGGCTCCGGGAGGGTGCATCAGGGGGTTTTATGCAGCAAATGGTTTGTTTATGGCTTTTGATGAACTTTTTTCATGCTTTGGGCCGGTTTCCTGGCTGCGCGCTTCTGAGGAGCGTGCTCGTCATCGGTGAGGACCTCAACGATGATCTTGCGAAGTTCATCGGCTAGCGGCGACAGCGGCGTTCCCCGCCGTGAAACGATGCCGAGTTGGCGGGTGATGCTCGGGTTGCGCAGGGGCACGAGCTTGAGGCCGCGCTCATCGACGGAATCAAAGGCCCGGCTGGGGATCACGGTCAGAGCAACCCCGGCCTTGACCAGGGCGACGGCGGTCTGGACGTGCTGAACCTCGAAACGCCAAGTCAAACCTTCCCGACGGCTGCCTAGGGCATCGTCGATGATCATGCGGTTGCCGGTCTGCGGACTGATCCTGATCAAGGGCTCCTCCGTCAGATCAGACCAGCTCACGGCTGGTTGGGAGGCCAGCGGGTGATCCTCCGGGCACACCAAGGTGAAGGGGTCCTTGATCAGCATCTCGATGTCGAAGTCCCACCGGTGAGCCGCCACCAGAGTGATCCCGAAGGCGATGGTGCCCTCCTGAACCAGGTTGCTGATCTCGGTGGCAGAGTTGTCGTAGATCCGAAGCACCACGTCCGGGTGCCGCTTCTGGAAACGGCGCAGAGCCGTAGGCAGGCGACCGGACGCGATCGTGGGCAGGCAGCCGATGGACAGGGTTTCCTGACGGCTGCGCTCTTCATGTCGGAGCTCATCCAACGAGACAGACAGGCTTTCGATGGTGCCTTTCACCTTAGGCAGCAGGTTGAGGCCAGCCTGGGTGAGCGACACCTCCCGGGTGGTTCGGGACAGGAGTTTCACCCCGAGGTCTTCCTCCAGCTTGCGAATCCGGTGACTGAGCGCCGTCTGCGACAGGTTGAGATGCGCAGCCGCCAGCTGGAAGCTGCCCCGCTCGGCGATGGCCACAAAGGCGTGAAGGCCCAGGAAGTCGATGCGCATGAAGGATCCGTGGGTGAGGCTTGCTGCTATATATGAAGTATATTCATCAATAGCCAAAAACAAACCATTTGCTTCATTCCGGCTGTCTCGCCTTTCTTACAATCCAGCGCCTGCTTTCTCATCCATGACGAGGGCTGATCCGCCGAATGACGTCAGTGCCGACGATCCCGCCGCCGCATCCAAACCCGCGGGTCCCCTCGTTTAAGCTTCCACCCGGAAGCTGCGACACGCATTGCCATATCTTCGGGCCCGACCGTCTCTACCCCTATGTGCCGGAGCGACCCTATACACCGCCGGATGCGCCGCTGGAGATGTTCCGTGCCCTGCACGACCGTCTCGGTGTCGAGCGGGCGGTAATCGTGAATGCCACGCCCCACGGACGCGACAACCGCGTTGTGACTGATGCCATCGCACAGAGCGGCGGGCGGTACAAAGGCATCGCCAATGTCGATGAAGCATTCGATGATCGGCAGTTGGGGGATCTTGCTGAGGCCGGGATCGAGGGATGCCGGTTCACCTTCCTGCCGCGTCTCGGAAGGATGCCTGATATGAGCGCATTCGACCGGGTCGTCGAGCGGATCTCGGGTCTGGGATGGCACGTTGATCTCTATCTTCCGGCAACCCTCATCCCTGAGTTCCGCCCACGGCTGATGAGCCTTCCCGTGCCTTACGTGATCGACCACATGGGTGTTGTCGATGCGAGCCAGGGACTTGAACAGCCAGGCTTCACGGCGCTGCTCGATCTCCTGCGGCATGATGAAAAGTGCTGGGTGAAGGTTTCCTGTCCGGAGCGGATCTCGCGCGCAGGGCCGCCGTTCCGCGACGTGGCCCCCTTCGGATGCGCCCTGATCGAGGCCGCGCCGGACCGGGTTCTCTGGGGCACCGACTGGCCGCACCCGAACGTGCCGGTGATGCCGGACGATGGTGATCTGGTGGATCTCGTGCCGCTCTATGCGCCGGATCCCGCGTTGCGGCAGAAGCTTCTCGTCGACAACCCGATGCGCCTGTTCCGCTTCGGGAGATGACAGCACAGTATCAAGAGCAGAGAGGGAACGCACGCATGTTCGGGATGACCACCAGACGATCCATGCTGTTGGGATTGGCGATGGCCACGGGACTGGCGTTATCCGGGCCTGCCTCGGCGCAGGCGGATTACCCGACGCGGCCGGTCAAGATCATCGTGCCCTTCGGCGCCGGCGGCGTGGCTGACGTCACGATCCGGATCGTCGCCGAGAAGCTCAGCGAGGAGATGGGGCAGCGCTTCATCGTCGAGAACATGCCGGGAGCCGGTGGCATCACCGCAGCGCGTGCGGCTCTGTCGAGCGCACCCGACGGGCAAACCCTGACGATGCTCACGAACGGAACGGCCGTGAGCGTGCCGCTCTTCGCCAATCTGCCCTTCAACCCGTTGAACGATTTCGTCCCCATCTCGACCTTGGGTACCTTTGACTTTCTGTTTGTGGTGAACGTGAACTCCGAGCACAAGAGCTTCAAGGATCTCATCCAGACGGCCAAGAGCAAGCCCGGTGAGCTGAATGTTGCGACCATTGCGGTCGGCAGCACCCAGCACCTCACCTCGGTCCTGTTCAAGGGCGAGGCGGGCGTCGACCTGCGGCACGTCCCCTTCCGCAACACGCCCGATGCACTCGTGTCACTCATCCGGAATGATACCCACCTCCTGATCGACTCCCAGGCTGCGCTGAAATCGGCCCTGGAGGGCCAGCAGGTGCGGGCACTGGCCACGTCAGGGCCACGCCGCTCGGCCGCGATGCCTGATGTACCGACCATTCAGGAGGCGGGAATATCGGGCTTCGACGTCACCTCTTGGAATGCTCTCTTCGCCCCGAAGGGAACTCCGGAGCCCATCGTCCAGAAGCTGAACGCCACCCTGAAGGAGATCCTTGCGACACAGGAGATCAAGGCGCGTCTGCTGGAACTCGGTATCGAGGCCCGCAGCGAGACGCCCGCGGAACTGACGGAGCGCCTCCAGTCCGACATCAAGAAGTGGAGGGCGGTGATCGAGAAAGCGGGTATCCCGAAGCAGTGAGGACAAGATTATGATCATGGTTCAGCCAAGCGCTGTCTGTGGAGCGTCGCGATGACGGTATCGGACGAGCATCCGACGATCCTTCTTCTGCCGGGGCTCCTGTGTGATGCGAGTGTCTGGACGGCGCAGATTGAAGCTCTGCGTCTCCATGCACAGGTTCTCGTCGCTGATTTCTCCCAACACGACTCCCTTGAGGCCATGGCCCGTTCGGCGCTCGCGATGGTGGAGGGGCCGATCATCGCCATCGGTCATTCCATGGGAGCTCGGGTCGCCATGGAGATGGTGCACCTTGCCCCCGAGCGCATCCGGAAGCTGGCTCTCATCGACACGGGCATCGACTCCCGCAGGGAAGGGGAGGAAGCCAAGCGGCAGGTGCTGGTGGACTTGGCTTATGCGGAAGGCATGGAAGCTCTTGCCGACCGATGGCTCCCGCCCATGGTCCATGTGAATCGGGTGGAGGATCAGGCGCTTCTTGCTCCTCTCAAGGAAATGGTGATGCGGGCGACGCCCGAGCAGCACCAACGGCAGATTCGGGCGCTTCTCAATCGTCCGAACTTGGTGCCTCGTCTGGCGGATATCACCTGCCCGACCCTGGTCATGGTTGGGCGCCAGGATCGATGGAGCCCGCTCGCGCAGCACGAGGAAATGGCCGCTCGGATCCCGAAAGCGAAACTCGTGGTGATCGAGGACAGCGGCCACATGACTCTGCTCGAGCAGCCCGAGCAGGTGTCGAAGGCTGTGTTGCGCTGGCTGGGGTTTGAGAACGAGCTTGCGGGCGCGCACGGCGCCGCAGCGATGAGGAGTTAGCATCATGGATGAAAAGCCAGGACAGGATCGTATTCCCGACACGCCGCTCTTTGACCGCAAGCGCTCGCTGGGCGGATACCGCATCAACAAAATGGCCATGGGCCTGAGCAAGCCTGAGAACCGCGAGGCCTTCAAGCAGGACGAGAGCGGCTATCTCGACCGCTTCGGCCTGACCCCGGAAGAGAAGGAAGCTGTCATGTCGCGCAACTGGCGCGAGATGGTGCGGCTCGGCGGCAACCTGTTCTTCATCCTCAAGATCTCCGCCGTAGACCCTGTCCGCATCACAGAGATAGGCGCCCATCAGGCGGGCATGGAGCACGACGATTTTCTGCGCAACCGTTTAGGAAAGAAAGTATAATGGCAAAGCTCATCGGAGGATTGGGAACATCCCACGTTCCCTCGATCGGCGCAGCGATCGACAAAGGCTTGCGCGACACGCCGGACTGGAAGCCATTCTTTGATGGATACATTCCAGGACAGGAATGGGTGAAGGAGCATAAGCCTGACGTGGCGGTCGTGATCTTCAACGATCACGGCAACTCCTTCTTCCTCGACAAAGTGCCGACTTTCGCGGTCGGCTGCGCCGAGGAATACTGCCCGGTCGATGAAGGCTGGGGCCCCCGCGCGATCCTGCCTTTCAGAGGAGCCGTAGATTTCTCCTGGCACTTCATCGATACTCTCATCGAGAACCGGTTCGACCCGATGATCTGCCAGGAGATCGAAGTGGACCACGGCATTCAGGTGCCGATGGAGCTGTTCTGGGGCCGTCCTGCCGAGTGGCCGGTGCGAGTAGTGCCGATCTTCGTCAACGTGATCCAATACCCCATCCCGCTTCCGAGCCGCTGCTATGAGATGGGACGCGTGCTGCGGCAGGCCATTGAGAGCTACCCGACGGACGAGCGCTTTGTCGTCCTCGGAACGGGCGGCCTGTCCCACCAGCTTCAGGGGGCTCGTGCAGGTTTCGTGAACCCGGAGGCGGATCAAGCCTTCCTGAACGACATCGCGACCGATCCCGACAAGCTCGCGAGCATGTCACGGGAGCAATATGTGGAGATGTTCGGCAGCGAGGGGGCGGAACTGATGATGTGGCTCGTCATGCGCGGCGCCATGGATCGCGACGTGGCGGTCCGTCACAAGCACTACTTCGTTCCCGCCTCCATGACGGGCGCCGGCATGATCGTCATGGAGAATGAGGCGACGGCTTCTCCAGCCGTGGCGGCGTGATCTCATGCACTGGCTCATGATCTGCCGTCACAAGTCGAGCTTGTCCGAACTGCGCGAGAAACACAGGGACGCGCATCGCCAGCACGTCACCACAGGTGGAGGCGGACTTGCGCGAGTGCTGATCGGAAGCGCCTTGACGGGCGACGATGCCGAGACGCCCATCGGAAACTTCGGGATTCTGGAGGCGCCCACCCGGGAGGCCGCTCAGGCTTTCGCGGAGAATGATCCGTTCGCGCGCGCGGGTCTCATTGAATCCATCGAGATTACAGCTCTGGCCTCACGCTTCCAGGCTCACCGGATCGATCCCATGACACGGTAGGAGCGGAAACAGGAAATCGGGCCGTCCAAGAGCCCAGACCACAACAATCACCAGGAGGAAGCACATGCGACGTCGGACATTCTTGAGTGCTGCGGGAGCAGCGGCCGTGACGCTGGCCCTGAGCGGGGCAGCGCTGGCGCAGGAAGCGGTGAAGATCGGGCTCATTCTGCCGATGACGGGGCCGTTCGCCTCGACCGGGCGGCAGATCGAGGCGGCGGCCAAGCTGTACATGCAGCAGAAGGGCGACACGGTGGCGGGCAGGAAGATCCAGCTGATCGTGAAGGACGACACAGGCGTGGCGGACGTGACGAAGCGCCTGGCTCAGGAGCTGATCGTCAACGACAAGATCAGCGTCATGGCAGGTTTCGGCCTCACGCCGCTGGCTCTCGCCTCGGCGCCTCTCGCCACGCAAGGCAAGGTGCCGGCAGTTGTAATGGCGGCAGCGACCTCGACAATCACCGAGGCGTCTCCTTTCGTGGTGCGCACCAGCTTTACGGCCGCGCAGGCGACCGTTCCTCTGGCTGACTGGGCTGCCGAGAACGGCATCAAGAAGGTGACGACGCTGGTATCGGACTACGGACCGGGCATCGATGTGGAGAAGGCGTTCACGGAAGTCTTCACCAAGGCGGGCGGTCAGGTTGAGAACCTGCGGGTGCCGCTGGCCAACCCCGACTTCTCGCCGTTCCTGCAGAAGGTGGCCGATGCCAAGCCAGATGCGCTCCTAGCCTTCGTGCCATCAGGTGTGGGCGCGCAGTTCATGAAGCAGTTCGTGGAGCGCGGGCTCGATAAGAGCGGCATTCGCCTTCTTGCCGAAGGGAGCGTGACGGATGACGATCTCCTCAACAACCTTGGGGACGTGGCGCTGGGCGCCATCACCACGCACCACTACTCGGTCGCGCATGACAGCCCTGAGAACAAGGCCTTCGTGGAAGCGTTCAAGAAGGCGAGCAACGGGACGCGCCCGAACTTCATGGCGGTGGGCGGCTATGACGGCATGCACCTGATCTACGAGGGCCTGAAGAAGACGGGCGGCCAGGGTGGTCAGGCGCTGATCGACGCCATGAAGGGCATGAGCTGGACCAGCCCGCGCGGACCGGTGTCGATCGACCCGCAGACCCGCGACATCGTGCAGAACATCTATGTGCGGAAAGTCGAGCGCCGGGACGGGGAGCTCTACAACGTGGAGTTTGCCACGATCCCGAACGTCAAGGACCCGGTCAAGGCCGCCAAAGCCAACTGACCACCACAACACCACAAGAAGCGCCGCACCAGATGCGGCGCTCCTATTTTGTGTATACACCAATAGAGCGTCTCGACGAATTGCTGCTGTGCAGCAACCGAAAAACGCCATAATAGCCCTTCGTATAGTTGTCTTAGTGTTGGAGCTGTATACATTCTGCATCCGTGGAGGAAGACGATGACGGAAGCACGCCCATTCCCGCTGAATGCCTGGTATGCCGCGGCCTGGAGCCATGAGATCAAGCATGAGCTTGCGGCTAGGACGATCTGCAACAAGGACATGGTGCTCTACCGGCGCTCGGACGGTCAGGTGACTGCGCTCGAGGACGCATGCTGGCATCGGCTGCTGCCGCTCTCCATGGGCCATCTCAAGGGTGACGAGGTGGTGTGCGGCTACCATGGTCTTGTCTTCAATGCTGCGGGCCGCTGCACCTACATGCCGGCGCAGAAGACCATCAACCCGTCTGCCTGCGTGCGTGCCTATCCGGTTTCTGAGCGGCATCGCCTCGTCTGGGTCTGGCCCGGTGATCCTGCGCTTGCCGATCCCAGCAAGATTCCGGATTTCCATTGGAACGACGGCACACAATGGGTCGGCGAGGGCGGCACCTTCTACAGCCTAAAATGCGACTACCGCCTCGTGATCGACAACCTCATGGACCTGACGCACGAGACTTATGTTCATGCGGGCAGCATCGGGGACGAAGCGATCACCAGTGCGCCCTTCGATGTCACCCATACGGATCGCACGGCAACCGTGACCCGCTGGATGACTAATATTGAGCCGCCGCCGTTCTGGGCCAAGCAGCTCAACAGGCCCGGCGAGCATGTGGACCGGTGGCAGATCATCTACTTCCAGGCGCCTTCAACCGTCGTAGGCGACGTAGGTGTGGCCGTCACTGGAACCGGTGCGCCGCAAGGCGACCGTTCTCAGGGTGTCAACGGCGCGTTCCTGGCCGCCATCACGCCGGAAACAGATAGAACCTGCCACTACTTCTGGAACTTCGTGCGAACCTTCCGCACAGACGATGAGCAGCTCACCAGGGATATCAACAAGGCGCATGTCAATGAGGGCAAGGGCGTATACGATCAGGATCACGTGGTGCTCGAAGCCCAGCAGATGGCCATCGACAAGAACCCTCGGCTGCCTTTCTACAACCTCAACATCGATGCCGGAGCGCTTTGGGCTCGCAAGCTGATCGACACGATGTTGGAAGCAGAGCATAGCCAGCCAGCTCATGTGCCCAGCGAGGCGGCCGAGTAGGTTCTATGAGCAAGCAGGTCGAATGGCGCAAAGGGATTTTGCGCTCGGTGCGGGACCTCACACCGGATATCCGGCTCTTCGAGATCGAGCCGGAGGGTGAGTTCGTTGTGCCGACGCCGGGAAGCCACATCAATGTGGGCGTGCAGATCGGCGAGCGGGCGGATGTTCGCTCCTACTCGGTCGTCGGTCCTTGCACGGACGGGCTTTACCGGATTGCCGTGAAGCGCCTCCCCGACAGCCGGGGCGGGTCGCTCTATATGTGGAGCCTCTCGCCTGGTGCTCAACTCAGCATCTCGACGCCCGGCAATCACTTCGATCTCAGCCTGGGGCGACCGGAATATATCCTGCTCGCAGGCGGCATCGGCATCACACCGATCTTCACCATGGCTCTTGCGCTGGCTCATGCCGGCGCAAACTTCCGTGTGCTCTATGCCTGCCGGAGCCGCAAGGATATGGCGCTGGCGGACGAGATGCGGGAGCACGTCGGCGAGCGGCTGCAGATGTTCCTCGACGAAGAGGGAGCCCGTGTGGACTTGGACGCGGAGATCGCCCGGCTTGCCTCCGGTGGCGAACTCTATGTCTGCGGCCCCATCGGGATGCTGGAGGCGGCCAAGCGCGCTTGGCAGAGAAGCGGCCGGCCTGTGGACCAGCTGCGTTTCGAGACCTTTGGCAACAGTGGCCGCTTCGCCGCCGAGGCTTTCAAGGTGAAGATCCCACGGCTCGGCATGGAAATTGAGGTTCCGCCGAACAAGACCATGCTGGAGACCCTGGAGACCGCTGGTGTTGGAATGATCTCCGACTGCCGCCGGGGCGAGTGCGGCCTCTGTGCCCTGTACATCATCGAAACGACCGGGACGGTGGATCACCGGGATGTGTTCTTCAGCGACGAGGAGAAGACCGAGAACAGGAAGCTTTGCACCTGCGTGTCCAGGGTAGCCGGCGGGGATATCACCATAGACACGGCTGACAGGGCCGCATGAACGGCTTAGCTTGAGCCCGGAGAGGGGAAGGGGGACAATGACCAAGGCCGTGGAAAATGGCAACGACCGCTCGGTGACGCAAACCGTGAAGGCGCAGCTTGCCCTGCGTGACCTCGTCCTGCGTGGCGAGCTCAATCCTGGCGAGCGGGTTTCCGAGCTGCAGATGGTCGAACGCCTCGGCGTCTCCCGGACGCCTGTCCGCTCAGCCCTTATCCGACTGGAGGAAGAGGGGCTGCTGGAGGCGATTCCGTCCGGCGGCTTCTCGGTCAAAACCTTCTCCGAGAAAGAGGTGTTCGAGGCCATCGAGATTCGCGGGACCCTTGAGGGGCTCGCAGCACGTCTGGCCGCCGAGCGGGGTGTCAGCCGGACGGAGCTCCGGAACGCTGCCAACTGCCTTGAAGCCATCGACGAGCTCATGCGTCGCGATGCGACGGATATCGATCTGTCGCGCTATGTGGAGCTGAATGCTCAATTTCACGAGATCCTGGTCGGCATGGCTGACAGTCAGGCCCTGGCCCGGCAGCTCGAACGGGCCAGCGCGCTGCCCTTCGCCTCGCCGAGCGCATTGGTGCCCGTGCAGTCACGCTCACCCGAGATGAACTACATCCTCACCATCGCACAAGACCAGCATCACTGCGTTCTTGCCGCTATAGAGCGCCGGGAGGGAGCCCGCGCGGAAGCCATCATGCGCGAGCATGCCCGCATCGCTCATCGCAATCTGGAACGTGCACTGACGAATCAGAGGGACATGGATCTCGTGCCTGGTTCCGCACTCATCAAGAGGCGCATCCGGGCCTGACACGCAAAGGCGAACACGCCAGAGATAAAAGAGGGAGAAGCACATGCGACGTCGGACATTCTTGAGTGCTGCGGGAGCAGCGGCCGTGACGCTGGCCCTGAGCGGGGCAGCGCTGGCGCAGGAAGCGGTGAAGATCGGGCTCATTCTGCCGATGACGGGGCCGTTCGCCTCGACCGGGCGGCAGATCGAGGCGGCGGCCAAGCTGTACATGCAGCAGAAGGGCGACACGGTGGCGGGCAGGAAGATCCAGCTGATCGTGAAGGACGACACAGGCGTGGCGGACGTGACGAAGCGCCTGGCTCAGGAGCTGATCGTCAACGACAAGATCAGCGTCATGGCAGGTTTCGGCCTCACGCCGCTGGCTCTCGCCTCGGCGCCTCTCGCCACGCAAGGCAAGGTGCCGGCAGTTGTAATGGCGGCAGCGACCTCGACAATCACCGAGGCGTCTCCTTTCGTGGTGCGCACCAGCTTTACGGCCGCGCAGGCGACCGTTCCTCTGGCTGACTGGGCTGCCGAGAACGGCATCAAGAAGGTGACGACGCTGGTATCGGACTACGGACCGGGCATCGATGTGGAGAAGGCGTTCACGGAAGTCTTCACCAAGGCGGGCGGTCAGGTTGAGAACCTGCGGGTGCCGCTGGCCAACCCCGACTTCTCGCCGTTCCTGCAGAAGGTGGCCGATGCCAAGCCAGATGCGCTCCTAGCCTTCGTGCCATCAGGTGTGGGCGCGCAGTTCATGAAGCAGTTCGTGGAGCGCGGGCTCGATAAGAGCGGCATTCGCCTTCTTGCCGAAGGGAGCGTGACGGATGACGATCTCCTCAACAACCTTGGGGACGTGGCGCTGGGCGCCATCACCACGCACCACTACTCGGTCGCGCATGACAGCCCTGAGAACAAGGCCTTCGTGGAAGCGTTCAAGAAGGCGAGCAACGGGACGCGCCCGAACTTCATGGCGGTGGGCGGCTATGACGGCATGCACCTGATCTACGAGGGCCTGAAGAAGACGGGCGGCCAGGGTGGTCAGGCGCTGATCGACGCCATGAAGGGCATGAGCTGGACCAGCCCGCGCGGACCGGTGTCGATCGACCCGCAGACCCGCGACATCGTGCAGAACATCTATGTGCGGAAAGTCGAGCGCCGGGACGGGGAGCTCTACAACGTGGAGTTTGCCACGATCCCGAACGTCAAGGACCCGGTCAAGGCCGCCAAGGCCAACTGACCACCACAACACCACAAGAAGCGCCGCACCAGATGCGGCGCTTCTCATGAGTTTTTCGGAGAACCCGGTGCTCACCATTCTCTTCGATGGCATTGCCTACGGCATGCTGCTGTTCGTGCTGGCCTGCGGCCTCGCCGTCACGCTCGGCCTGATGAACTTCGTCAACCTGGCTCATGGCGCCTTCGCCATGGCGGGCGGGTACATCACGGCCGTGCTGATGAACCAGATCGGCGTGCCCTTTCTGGCAACCCTGCCCCTCGCCTTCATCGGGCCGGCCATTCTCGGCTTAGCCCTTGAGAGAACTCTCTACAAGCGGCTCTACACCCGCAGCCACCTCGATCAGGTGCTGTTCTCCATCGGCCTCGTCTTCATGGCGGTGGCCGCCATCGATTACAGCTTCGGCTCGCAGCAGCAGTTGATCCAATTGCCGAGCTGGCTTCAGGGCCGCATCGATATTCTGGGCGTTCAGGTCGGTCTCTACCGCAGCTTCATCATCGTGATATGCGGCGCCCTCGTGGTCGCTCTGCAGCTCATCTTGACCAAGACTCGCTTCGGCAGCCGCCTGCGGGCTGCGGTGGACGATCCCCGCGTCGCCCGGGGATTGGGCATCAACGTGAGCCTGATCTTCGCCACCACCTTTGCGTTCGGCTCCGGGCTTGCGGGACTGGGCGGCGCGCTCGGCGCGGAGATCCTCGGCCTTGATCCGACCTTCCCGCTTAAGTTCATGATCTACTTCCTGATCGTCGTCACGGTCGGCGGCACGACCAGCATCACCGGGCCCTTTCTGGCCTCGCTCCTGCTCGGTATCGCCGACGTGGCGGGCAAGTACTACGTGCCGAGCGTCGGCGCCTTCGTCATCTACACGCTGATGATCGTTGTTCTCGTTCTGCGCCCGCAGGGGCTGTTTGAGCGTGCACGCTGATTCAAGAGGAGCGGAACCCATGTCGACGAACATCGCCGATTACGTTAGCGCGACCTTGACCCGAAGTGGGCGATGGGGCGTTGGCGAGATCCTCTTCTGGCTCGTCGCTGCCGCGACCCTGTACTTCCTGCCTGAGCGACATCTGATCCTGAACGAGATCGCCATCATTGGTCTCTTCGCGCTGTCCCTCGATCTCATCCTCGGCTATGCCGGCATCGTGTCGCTGGGCCATGCAGCCTTCTTCGGACTGGGGGCATACACGGCCGGAATTCTGGCAAGGGATGGATTGGCCGATCCGTTGCTCGGATTGGGAGCCGCTGCCATTGCCGCGGCAATCTTAGGCTTCGTGACCAGCTTCCTTGTGCTGCGCGGTTCGGACCTGACCAAGCTGATGGTGACACTGGGCGTGGCGCTGGTTCTCGGCGAGATTGCCAACCAGGCCTCCTGGCTCACGGGTGGCGCGGATGGTCTCCAGGGGATCGCCATGGGTCCCATCCTCGGTCTGTTCGAGTTCGACATCTTCGGCACCACGGCCTATGCCTACAGTCTCACGGTAACCTTCCTGCTCTTCATCCTCGCACGCAGGATCGTCGTCTCGCCCTACGGGCTCTCGCTGCGCTCGATCCGCGACAATCCCCTGAAGGCTCGTGCCGTCGGTATCCCGGTGAATCGTCGCCTCGTCGCGGTCTATACGCTTGCGGGGTCTTATGCGGGTGTGGCAGGTGCCCTGCTGGCGCAGACAACCCAATTCGTCTCGCTCGATGTCCTCGCCTTCCACCGCTCTGCCGACGTCATGCTCGTACTCGTGATCGGCGGCGTCGGCTATCTTTATGGCGGTCTCATCGGGGCCATCGTGTTCAAGGTGCTTCAGGACGTGATCTCGGCCTGGACGCCGCAATACTGGCAGTTCTGGATCGGGCTGATCCTGGTCATCATCGTGCTCGCCGGCCGCGAGCGCCTGACTGAGCGGGTGAGAACACTCTGGAAGGGCATAGCCGGGCGCACGGCCAAGAGTCCTGAGACGCTGCCGAAACCATCCGCCCGGGAGGTATGACATGACGATTGCTCTTGAAACGAAAGGCCTCGTCAAGCGTTTCGGCGGCCTCGTGGCGACGGACAACGTGTCGTTCAAGCTGGAGCAGGGGGCCCGCCATGCGCTCATCGGCCCCAACGGCGCCGGCAAGACGACCTTTATCAACCTGCTCACTGGCGTCATCAAACCGACGGCAGGGCAGATCTTCCTGGAGGGCCAGGAGATCACCGGACTGCGCCCTGAGCTGCGGGTGCAGCGAGGGCTCGCCCGCACTTTCCAGATTAACCAACTCTTCCCAGCCATGACCCCGCTTGAGACCATCGGTCTCGCAGTGTCTGAGCGGACAGGCGGGGGACGCGACTGGTGGCGCGTGACGGGCAGCAAGAGAGAGATTATCGACGAGATCGTCGACATTGCGCAGCGCTTCCGCCTTATCGATGTGCTCGACGAGCGGACCTCTAATCTGGCCTATGGCAAGCAACGGCTTCTGGAAATTGCCGTGGCCTTCGCCTGCCGCCCACGGGTGCTCCTGCTGGACGAGCCGGCCGCCGGCGTGCCGGAGGCGGAGCGGCACGAACTGCTCGCCACGGTGGCAGCGCTCCCGCGGGACGTTTCCGTTCTGCTGATCGAGCACGACATGGATCTGGTCTTCAGCTTTGCCGACCGCATCTCTGTTCTGGTCAACGGCGCCCTCTTTACAGAGGGCACGGTCGAGGAGGTCTCGACCGATCCGCGTGTGCGGGCCGTCTATCTTGGGGAGATCGTCGATGAGTGATCTTCTCACCCTGCAGAAAGTTTCCGCAGGTTATGGTGACGCCATCGTCATCTCGAATATTGATCTGCGCCTCAAGTCTGGTGAGTCCCTTGCCGTGCTCGGCCGCAATGGCACGGGCAAGACCACGCTCCTCAACACTATCATTGGCGTGACCCGTCATCGCGGCGGCTCGATCGTGCTCGATGGTCAAAACCTGACGACGTTTCGCTCGGACAAGCGCGCGCATGCGGGCATCGGCTGGGTCCCTCAGGAACGCAACATCTTCAAATCGCTGACGGTCGAGGAGAACCTCACGGCGGTATCTCGCCCAGGACCTTGGAACGTGAGCCGCGTCTATGAGATGTTTCCCCGCCTGAAGGAGCGCCGGACCAATATGGGCAACCAGCTCTCCGGGGGCGAACAGCAGATGCTCGCAGTGGCCCGCGCGCTCGTGCTCAATCCCAAGCTCCTGCTGCTGGACGAACCAACCGAAGGCCTTGCGCCCATCATCATCGAGGAGCTGCTCGCGGCTCTGACCCGGATCATCCGTGGCGAGGGAATGTCGGCGATCGTCGTTGAACAGCATGCGCAGAAGATCCTCGGCGTGACCGACAGCGCGCTCATCCTCGACCGTGGCACGATCGTTCATGCGAGTTCAAGCCGGGCTCTCATCGAGGATCCGGCGGCTCTCGAACAGCACCTCGGCGTGACGGCAAAAAAGAAGCCGATGCGCGCCGCCTCTTATTGAACTGAAAACGGAGTCTCAATTCATGCAACGCACCAAGCCACCTTTCCGCGCCGATATGGTCGGCAGCCTTCTGCGCACCGCAGCCCTTAAGGAAGCTCGTCATAAGCACCATGACGGGCAGATCTTGGATGAGGCCCTGAAGGAGATCGAGGATCGTGAGATCCGCGCCCTCATCAAGCGCCAGGAGGAGATCGGCCTGCAGGCCGTGACGGACGGCGAGTTCCGCCGTGCTTACTGGCATTTCGATTTCCTGGAGCACCTCGACGGCGTCACCTCGGTTGAGGCCGATTCCGGCATGAACTTCAAGGGCGGTGTCGGGATCGCGAAGGCCCTGCGGGTGACCGGCAAGGTGGGCTTCTCCGGCCATCATCCGATGATCGATCACTTCCGCTTCGTGAAGGACAACACGGATCGTGTGGCCAAGATGACGATCCCCGGCCCGAGCATGCTGCACTACCGCGGCGGGCGGAAGATGATGAACATGGGCGTTTATCCGAACATGGACGACTTCTATGCCGATGTGGGCAAAGCCTACAACAAGGCGGTGCACGCCTTCTACGATGCGGGCTGCCGCTATCTGCAGCTCGACGACATCTCCTTCGCCTATCTCTGCGACCCGGATCAGCGAGAGATGCTGCGCCAACGTGGCGACGATCCGGAGAAGCAGCCCGAGATCTATGCCGGCATGGTGCGCGAGGCGCTCAAGGACAAGCCCGACGATCTGACGATCACCATGCACCTGTGCCGCGGCAACTTCCGCTCCACCTTCATCGCCTCCGGCGGCTATGAGCCGGTAGCCGAGGTGCTCTTCAACCGCATGCCGGTCGACGGCTACTTCATGGAATGGGATACGGATCGCGCCGGCGGCTTCGAGCCCTTGCGCTTCCTACCGAAGGGCAAGTCCGTCGTTCTGGGGCTCGTGACGTCCAAGACCGGCGTTCTCGAGAACAAGGACGACATCAAGCGCCGCATTGACGAGGTGGCCAAGTATGTCGATCTCGACCAGCTCTGCCTCTCGCCGCAATGCGGCTTCGCCTCCACGGAGGAGGGAAACACGTTGGCCGAGGAGGAACAGTGGGCGAAGCTGCGCATGATCGTCGAGATCGCCGAAGAGATCTGGGGCAGCCCTGGCTCCGGCGCCAGGAAGGCCGCCTGATCGTCAGCGGGGATCCCGGATGCTAGCCGCTCTGGGCTCCCGCCCTGCAGGCTCCCTGAAGCGGAAGACATGACGATGCAAGACGAACCCATGCTCGACCTCGCGCATCTGGGCCACCTCGAGTTGCTGACGCCCAAGCCGGACGAGAGCCTTCGCTTCTTCGTCGACGTGCTCGGCATGACCGAGAGCGGCCGACAGGGCGGGTCCGTTTATCTTCGCGGCTGGGACGATTACGAGCGGCACTCGCTCAAGCTGACCGCTTCCAAGAAGCCCGGCATGGGCCATATGGCGTTCCGCGCGCGCAGCCAGCAGGCGCTGGAGCGGCGGGCTGCTGCTCTCAAAGGGTCCGGCTATGATATCGGCTGGACGGATGGAGACCTGGGGCATGGCCCGGCGTTCCTGTGCCGCGACCCTGATGGCCATAGGATTGAACTCTATTACGAGACCGAATGGTATGTGGCTCCACCCGACCTGAAGCCAGCCTTAAAGAATCAGGCTCAGCGTTTCCCGGCACGCGGTGTCAACGTGCGTCGTCTCGATCACCTGAACTGCCTGGCATCGGATATTCGCGCGAACCGCATCTTCTTCGAGCAATATCTCGGCTGCCGCCTGACCGAGCAGGTCGTCCAGAACGACGGTAATGAGGCCGGCATGTGGATGACGCTCACCAACAAGAGCTACGACTTCGCCTTCACCCGTGACCACACGGGGGCCAAGGGTCGCTTCCATCATCTGACCTATGCTCTCGACAGCCGGGAGGATGTTTTGAGGGCCGCCGACATCTTCCTCGAAGCGGGCGTGCCCATCGAGTCCGGCCCGCACAAGCATGCGGTTCAACAGACCTTTTTCCTCTATGTCTATGAGCCGGGCGGCAACCGAGTGGAAGTCTGCAATGCAGGCGCCCGCCTCATCCTCGCACCGGACTGGAAGCCGATCGTCTGGACCGAGGAGGAGCGCAAGAAGGGGCAGGCCTGGGGCATGAAAACGGTGGAGTCGTTCCACACCTATGGAACACCGCCTGTCGAGCACTGAGACTGAGCCCGATCCTTGATGAGATCCAAGCCATTACACGGGTAAACACCATTGTCTGGCGCTGCAACGGAGTAGTTTCTTGCGCTCTGATCAAGATTAGCATGGACCACGGACCGGACGTGAAAGCAGCATGGGCGGCCCGGACTGCGCGATCGACATCGCTGGCATTGCCGCGGGGGAGGCGGGCCCAGGGTTTGCCGCTGTAGGGATCCTTCGTTTCGAGCCAGCTACCTGACGAGGACTCGCACCACTCGCCTCCGGTCAGCATTCGGAACTTCTGGAGCGGCGATGCTCCGACGATTGAGGATCCCATAATACTCTCCCGTACAGGTGCCGGTGGAATGGTTTCTGGCAAGACGCCGAACCAAGCCCAACGACTTATGCTTTATTATTTTGTTGCATTATCTACCATGGTAGAAATATTCCGGGCAAGTGGAAAATCTCCTATAGTGGATTTTGTAGCCGGAAGAGGCTCGTGGCCTCACATTCATTAACCACAGGTTGTGAAATCGTATCTGCTGGGATGATGATAGAAGAAGCTCGGCTCCCAAGCTCAGTCTGTGGGAGTCCCTCAGGTCAGCAAGAGGGCGCCCGCAATAATGCCCAAGGCTGGGACGCTTCTGAAATCAGCTAAACCACAACGCAGAAATAATCCCCCAAGGCGCGAGGCTAGGGGCTATGCGATGCAATACTTTGAATCATAAGTCGCGCAGCCGCCACAAACGCTAATGCCAAGCGGCGGCTGAGCTTCTAACGATGATCACCGCCCCCATTTCAGGACGAGCGGATCCAAACGTTTAGCAATTTCGATCAGGCCCTTGCGCGTTTCCGGGTGCAGGGGCTGCAACGGATGGCGCACGGCCTCTGAGCCGATCACACCGCCTTCCTTCATGAGCGCCTTGGCGGCCGAGAGACCGCATTGCCGGTTCTCGTAGTTGATCAGCGGCAGCCAGCGCTCATAGGCTGTGGCCGCCGCCTCGCGGTCACCGCCGAAGTACGGGTCGATGATCTGGCGGATGCCGTCCGGATAGGCGCCGCCTGTCATCGCACCGGTGGCGCCTGCATCGAGGTCGGCCATCAGCGTGATGGCTTCCTCGCCGTCCCAGGGTCCCTCAATAGCGTCGCCCCCGAGCGCGATCAGGTCGCGCAGCTTTGCGGCAGTGCCGGCCACCTCGATCTTGAAGTAGGACACATTGGCAATCTCCTGCGCCATGCGCGCGAGGAACGGCGCCGACAGGGATGTGCCGGCCATCGGTGCATCCTGGATCATGATCGGAATGCTGATCGCATCCGACACCCGGCGGAAGAATTCGTAGATGCCGGGTTCCGACACCCGCAGGGTCGCGCCGAAGAAGGGCGGCATGATCATGACCATCGCCGCACCCGCATCCTGCGCGCGTCGGCTGCGCTCGGCGCAGATCTCGGTCGAGAAGTGGCTGGTGGTCACGATCACCGGAACGCGGCCTGCCACATGCTCGAGCACCGTCGTCATCACGGCGTCGCGCTCCTCGTCGCGCAGCAGGAACTGCTCGGAGAAGTTCGCCAGAATGCACAGGCCGTCGGAGCCTGCATCGATCATGAAGTCGACGGCGCGCTTCTGACCCTCCAAATCAAGACGGCCGCTGTCGTCGAAGATGGTGGGCGCCACCGGGAACACGCCACGATAGGGGCGGGTGGAACTGCGGCCGGCTGCGAGCATGATCTCTTCCTTCATGATGGCTGTGTCGTTATCTAGTGATTATCACGCGGAACTGGCGAGCCGGTGCGGCCCACCAGGAAGTCCAGGTCGACGCCCTTGTCGGCCTGCAGGACATGGTCAATGTAGAGCTTGGCCCACCCGCGTGTCGCGTGCGGCGCGGGCGCCACCCAGGCAGCGCGCCTGCGCTCCATCTCCTCGGCCTCCACATGAAGATGCAGGCTGCGGGCCTGCACATCAAGGGTGATCAGGTCGCCGTTCTGCACGAGGGCCAGCGGTCCGCCGGCGGCGGCTTCCGGCGCCACGTGCAGCACCACGGTGCCGTAGGCGGTGCCGGACATGCGCGCATCCGAAATGCGGATCATGTCGCGGACACCCTGCCTGAGCAGCTTCTGCGGCAGGGGCATATTGCCGACCTCGGCCATGCCCGGGTATCCCTTCGGACCGCAGTTCTTGAGCACCATGATGCAGGTCTCGTCGATATCGAGATCCTCATCGTCGATGCGGTGGTGGAGGTCCTCGATGGTCTCGAACACCACCGCGCGGCCCGTGTGCTGCATCAGTTCAGGCGAGGCGGCCGACGGCTTGATGACGGCGCCGTTCGGAGCAAGGTTGCCCTTGAGAATGGCGATGCCGGCTTCCGGCTTGAACGGCTCCTCGAAGGAGGTGATCACCTCCCGGTTCCAGCACGGCGCATCCTTGACGTTGTCCCAGATCGTCCTGCCGTTGATGGTGAGCGCATCCTTGTGCAGCAGGCCCCGCTCGCCGAGCGTGCGCAGAACCACCGGCAGGCCGCCGGCGTAGTAGAAGTCCTCCATCAGGAAACGGCCGGAGGGCATCAGGTCGACGAGGCAATGGATGTCGCGACCGAGCCGGTCGAAGTCGTCCAGCGTGAGATCGATGCCAACACGGCCGGCGATCGCCAGCAGATGCACGACCGCGTTGGTGGAGCCGCCGATCGCTGCCAGCGTGCGAATGGCGTTCTCGAAAGCCTCGCGGGTCATGACCTTCGAGAGGACGAGGTCCTCGTGCACCATTTCGACGATGCGCCGGCCTGCCATGCGGGCAAGCTGATTGCGGCGGGCATCGCTTGCCGGGATGGCGGCATTCTCGGGCAGGCCGACGCCGAGCGCCTCGACCATGGAGGCCATGGTGGAGCCGGTGCCCATGGTCATGCAGTGGCCGGCCGAGCGGTTCATGCCGCCCTCCGCCTCATGGAACTCCTCCAGGGTGACCTCACCGGCGCGCAGCTGCTCGCTCATGGAGATGATGTTGGTGCCGGATCCGATATACTTGCCGCGATAGACGCCGCGCAGCTGCGGCCCGCCCGAGACCCCGACCGTTGGTAGGTCTGCGGAAGCCGCACCCATGAGCAGGGCCGGAGTGGTCTTGTCGCAGCCCATGAGCAGGACGACGCCGTCGAGCGGGTGGGCGCGGATCGCCTCCTCCACATCCATGGCGGCCAGATTGCGGAACAGCATGGCCGTGGGGCGCATGGTCACCTCGCCGAGCGAGGAGACGGGAAACTCGAGCGGGAAGCCGCCGGCATCGAGCACGCCATACTTCACGTGCTCGGCAATGGTGCGGAAGTGGGCGTTGCACGGGGTGAGCTCGGACCAGGTGTTGCAGATGCCGATGACCGGGCGGCCGTCGAACTGGTCCTGGGGAAAGCCGCTGTTCTTGAGGAAGGAGCGATAATAGAACCCCATCTTGTCCTGACGCCCGAACCAAGCCTGACTGCGGAGTTGGCGTTTTTTGTCGTCGCTCATCGTGCTCGCCTCAGAAACTCTATGGCACCCAATCGAGCGGGGCTGTGGCCCCACGACTTTGGTCGTATAGGCGCTCTCTTCAATTCATATAATAGTACTAATAGGCAGCTGTTAAGGCTGCTAAAGTCGAAGAGCAACGACAAATTGAGGGAGAGAACGCATGAAGGCCCGTCATCTTCTGACGACAATCGGCATGGCTGCACTGATGCTGTCCTCGGGTGCCGCTTACGCCCAGTCCAAAATGACCATCGGGTTCTCGCAGGTCGGGTCTGAATCCGGCTGGCGCGCTGCCGAGACGAAGGTTTCCAAGATTGAAGCCGACAAGCGGGGCGTCGACCTCAAGATCTCCGATGCGCAGCAGAAGCAGGAGAATCAGATTCGCGCCGTTCGCTCCTTCATCGCGCAGGGCGTCGACGGAATCTTCATCGCGCCGGTCGTGTCGACCGGCTGGGATGCGGTTCTCAAAGAGGCCAAGGATGCCAAGATCCCTGTCGTTCTCCTCGACCGCTCCATCGAAACTAAGGACGACTCGCTCTATCTGACGGCCGTGACCTCCGACACAGTCTATGAAGGCAAGGTCGCCGGCGAGTGGCTGGCCAAGGAAACCGGCGGCAAGTGCAATGTGGTGGAACTGCAGGGCACGGTCGGATCGAGCCCGGCGATCAACCGCAAGAAGGGCTTTGATCAGGTCGTTGCCGCTAATCCCGGCATGAAGATCATCCGTACCCAATCCGGTGACTTCACCCGCACTAAGGGCAAGGAAGTCATGGAAAGCTTCATCAAGGCCGAAGGCGGCGGCAAGAACATCTGCGCCGTCTATGCGCACAACGATGACATGGCGATCGGCGCCATCCAGGCCATCAAGGAAGCCGGCTTGAAGCCCGGCAAAGACATCAAAATCGTCTCCATCGACGCCGTTCCGGACATCTTCAAGGCCATGGCCGATGGTGAGGCCAACGTCACCGTCGAGCTGACCCCCAACATGGCCGGTCCGGCCCTCGACGCCTTGGTGGCGTTCAAGAAGGACGGCAAGCAGCCGCCGAAGTGGATCCAGACGGAGTCCAAGGTCTATACGCCTGAGACGGCGAAGGCCGAGTACGACAGGCGCAAAGATCTCTACTAAGATCATAAGGCATAAGTGGCAGCGGGCAGGATCTGCCTGCTGCCATTCGAACCCGCCAAGCTTCGGCGGTTTTGCGCATGGGCGGGTGAGAGCGTGATGCAGCCAGTGACAGAGCAGCCTCAACTCCTTGAGATACGCGGTCTCACAAAGGGCTTTCCAGGGGTGCAGGCCCTCGATCACGTGGATTTCACCGTCCATGCCGGGGAGATCCACGGCCTGCTCGGAGAGAACGGCGCCGGAAAATCGACCCTGATCAAGGTGCTGACGGGAGTGTTGCGTCGCGATGCCGGCATCATCCGCCTTGAGGGGCAGGAGGTCACGGCTCGGGACACAGCTGATGCGCTCTCCTTAGGAATCGGCACCGTCTACCAGGAGGTCAACCTCCTGCCGAACCTCTCCGCGGCGGAAAACCTCTTCATCGGCCGCCAGCCACATCGCTTCGGTCTCGTGCGCACCGGCGAGATGCGCCGCCGCGCCGCCGAACTGGTCGCAGGCTATGGCCTCGACATCGATGTCGCCAATCCGCTGAACAGCTATTCGGTTGCCATTCAGCAGATCGTCGCGATTGCCCGCGCGGTCGATCTCTCGGCCAAGGTGCTGATCCTGGATGAGCCGACGGCAAGTCTCGATGCCCAGGAGGTCGAGACGCTCTTCGGGATTTTAAGGCGCCTGAAGAGCAGTGGCATCGGCATCGTGTTCGTGACGCATTTCCTCGATCAGGTCTATGCCGTCTGCGACCGTATCACCGTGCTGCGCAACGGGCGCCTTGTGGGCTCCCGCCCCATCGCCGAATTGCCGCGGATCGAACTTGTGTCCATGATGCTGGGGCGTGAGCTCGCGGCAGAGGCTCTGCACCGCAACGAGCGACCTGCCGTGACGGGAGAGCCGCTCGTTGCCTTCCAGAATTACGGCAAGAGGCGCATGATCGAGCCGTTCGATCTGGCTCTGCGCCCCGGTGAGGTGGTGGGGCTTGCCGGTCTCCTCGGCTCCGGGCGGACTGAGACCGCCAAGCTGGTTTTTGGTATCGAACGAGCGGACAGCGGACAGGCCGTTGTCGATGGTCGACCTGTCCGCCTCGCGACCCCGCGCGATGCAGCGCGACTGCGCTTCGGCTTTACGCCTGAGGACCGCAAGACGGAAGGCATCGTCGCAGAGCTGTCGATCCGCGAGAACATCATTCTGGCGCTTCAGGCGCAGCGCGGTTGGCTGCACAAGATCCCGGGAGCCAAGCAGGACGAGATCGCAAGCCGTTTCATCAAGCTCCTCGACATCCGAACGCCGGATGCGGAAAAGCCGATCGGTCTTCTATCCGGCGGCAATCAGCAGAAGGCGCTTCTGGCCCGCTGGCTTGCCACGCAACCGCGCTTCCTGATCCTCGACGAGCCGACCCGCGGCATTGACGTGGGGGCTCATGCGGAGATCATCCGCCTGATCGAGCGGCTGTGCGAGGATGGGCTGGCGCTCCTTGTGATCTCCTCGGAACTCGAAGAAATTGCCTCCTACAGCGACCGCGTGGTTGTGCTGCGTGATCGCAGGCATGTGCGCGAGCTTTCGGGAGACCAGGTGAGTGCCGACACCATCATGACAACCATCGCGAGCTATTCATGAGCGGCATGATCCAGGCCATTGCTCCACGCACCTTCCCCAAGGGGCTGCCACAGGTTGCGGCGCTCCTGATCGTCCTGATCGTTAACTGGCTCGTCTTCCGCGACTTCTTTGCCCTGCGCCTGCAGGATGGCCGCCTGTTCGGCAGCCTTATCGACGTGCTGAACAGGGGTGCGCCTGTCGCGATTCTCGCCTTGGGCATGACGCTCGTCATCGCCACCCGCGGCATCGATCTCTCCGTCGGGGCCGTCATGGCGATTGCCGGCGCGGTGGCTGCAACTCTGACGGCGCAGGGTTACCCGCTTCCTGTCGCACTCTTGGCGGCTGCCGGTGTCGGGCTCCTTTGCGGTCTATGGAACGGCATCCTCGTTGCTGTCCTTGAAATCCAGCCCTTCGTGGCGACCCTGATCCTGATGGTGGCCGGACGCGGCTTTGCGCAGCTCGTCACGGAAGGCCAGATCATCACCTTCGTAAGCGAAGGTTTTGCCGTGATCGGCGGAGGATCCTTCCTGATGCTGCCGATGCCGGTGGTCATCGCCCTCGTGATGCTCCTCATCACCCATCTCGTGGTCAGATATACGGCACTCGGCCTCTTCATCGAGGCCATCGGGGCTAATATCCGCTCCAGCGCTTACGCGGGGATCGGCACCAAGGCTGTCACCATCGCGGTCTACATGTGGTGCAGCCTCTGTGCGGCGATTGCAGGCTTGATCGTCACTGCCGATATTCGCGGGGCGGATGCCAATAACGCAGGTCTTTGGCTCGAACTCGACGCCATTCTCGCCGTGGTGATCGGCGGTACGTCGCTGTTCGGTGGGCGCTTCAGCCTTGGCCTCTCGGTCGTCGGCGCGCTCATCATCCAGGCCATGAACACAGGCATCCTGCTGAGCGGCTACGCTCCCGAATACAACCTCATCGTGAAGGCCATCGTCGTGCTTGCCGTGCTCCTGGCCCAGTCTCCCGTTCTGTCGGCAATTCGCGCGATCTGGAGGGCTAAGGCATGATCCGGCGGCATCTTCCGGTTCTCATCACGCTCGCTGTCTTCATCGTCGGCTATCTGATCTGTCTCGCCCAGTTTCCGAGCTTCGCCTCGACGCGGGTGATCGGCAATCTCCTGACGGACAATGCCTTTCTCGGCATCGTGGCGGTCGGCATGACCTTCGTGATCCTGTCCGGGGGAATCGATCTGTCGGTCGGCTCGGTGATCGCTTTCACAGGTGTGTTCCTGGCGGTCGCCATCGAACGATATGGTCTCAACCCATACTTGGCGTTTATCCTCATCCTCGGCCTCGCTGCCCTGTTCGGAGCCGGCATGGGCTTCCTGATCCACGCGTTCCAGATCCCGGCCTTCATCGTCACGCTCGCGGGCATGTTCCTGGCGCGTGGTCTCTGCTTCGTGCTCACCACGGATTCGATCCCGATCAATGCTCCGGCCTATGGCCAGATAACGGACATTGCATTTGCTCTCCCGGGCGGGGGCAGGCTGACCTTCATCGCCATTGTCATGCTGCTGACCTTTGCCGCCGGCATTGTTCTGGCCCATTTCACGCGCTTCGGGGCCAATGTCTATGCGCTGGGCGGCAACAGGACATCGGCCGAACTGATGGGCGTTCCTGTCGGGAAGACGACGATCGGGATCTACATGTTGTCAAGCCTTCTGGCGGCCCTGGCGGGGATTGTTTTTTCCTTCTATACATCCGCAGGCTACTCCCTGGCTGCAACCGGGGTCGAGCTCGATACCATCGCGGCGGTGGTCATTGGCGGCACGCTGCTGACGGGTGGCTATGGGACGATCATCGGCACGCTCGTCGGCGTGCTGATCCAGGGTCTGATCCAGACCTATATTACCTTCGAGGGAACCCTGAGTTCCTGGTGGACGAAAATCGCCATCGGTGCTCTGCTGTTCGCATTTATCGTCTTGCAGCGGGGATTGTCGGCGGCATCTGTTCGGTCCCGGTCAACGTGAGAGAACAGGACAATGGCGTTGGTGAACGGTATCCAGAGACCCTCAAGAGCGCGATCGGCCCATGACCTCGTGACCCATGGGATCGGTCAGAACATCATGCAGGGACACTTCCCTGTGGGAAGCATCCTGCCGGGCGACGGAGAGCTGATGGAGCTTTTCGGGGTCTCGCGCACGGCGCTCCGGGAGGCCTTGAAGACCCTGGCTGCCAAGGGACTCATCGAGTCCAAGACGAAGGTCGGCACCAAGGTTCTGGATCGCAACAACTGGAACATGTTCGATGCCGATATCCTCGAATGGCATTTGGAGATGGGCGTCGATGCCCGGTTCCTCGGATGGCTGTTCGAGATCCGGCAGATGCTTGAGCCGCTCGCCTGCGCGACGGCGGCCCTGCGGCGGTCGCCGGAGCAACTCAAGACCATGCACAAGGCGCTTCAGGGCATGTATGGCTGCGAGAGCAACAGGCAGGGGTTCACGAAGGCTGACTTAGCCTTTCACCAGGCCATACTGGAGGCTTCCGGCAATCCGTTCCTGCAGTCGATCGGTTCCGTCATCGGAGCTGCGCTGGCAACATCGTTCACCATCAGCTCTCCGGTTTCCAGTGACGCTCGTTTCAAAGAAGTGATGCGCCAGCATCAGGCTGTATTCGACGCCATCGAGCAACGACATCCATCCGCCGCCAGCGATGCCATGGCCGCGCTCATTCTGCAGGCGGCGGAGAGGGTCCAGATCAAGCATGCTCAGAGTTCATTGGCTACAATTCAGATCCACGCCTTCTCAGGGGCTGATTGATTCATGAGGACAGATGCTTGTTGCACGGGGTAGCGGTAGAGTATGATTCATTCCTGATCGAGCCAACACATTCGATTAGGCAAAGAGAAGGCAGGCTGCGCAAAAGCGTGCCTGCTTCGAAAACAAGATCAGACGGTCGACCGGCTCGTGCCGCGGCTATAACCTGACGAAAAGCTCTTGAGCGAAGGGTGCCGAACTGCGTCAGGCATAGTGACCAAAGCCTGGGCATGAACAAGAGGGAGAACGACCTTGAAGACGTTAACGACCACAATGGCGGCTGTGGCTCTCGGAGCCTTCGGGCTGCTCGGTGCTGCACACGCGCAGGACAAAGGTACTGTCGGCGTGGCCATGCCTACGAAGTCGTCCGCACGGTGGATCGACGACGGCAACAACATGGTCAAGGTGCTGAAGGAGAAGGGCTACAACGTCGATCTGCAATACGCGGACGACGATATTCCGAACCAGCTCTCCCAGGTCGAGAACATGATCACCAAGGGCTCCAAGGTGCTGGTGATCGCGGCCATCGACGGCACGACCCTGTCCGACGCGCTGCAACAGGCCGCTGACAAGGGCATCAAGGTCATCGCCTATGACCGCCTGATCCGCAACTCCAAGAATGTCGACTACTACGCCACCTTCGACAACTTCCAGGTCGGCGTGCTTCAGGGCGGCTATATCGAGAAGGCGCTCGGCCTGAAGGAGGGTAAGGGGCCGTTCAACGTCGAGCTGTTCGGCGGCTCGCCGGACGATAACAACGCCTACTTCTTCTACAACGGCGCCATGTCCGTTCTCGACCCTTATATCAAGAGCGGCAAGCTCAAAGTCCAGAGCGGCCAGATGGGCATGGACAAGGTCTCGACCCTGCGTTGGGACGGCGCTGTTGCCCAGGCCCGCATGGATAATCTGCTCAGCGCCTTCTACACCGACAAGCGTGTCGATGCGGTTCTCTCGCCTTATGACGGCTTGAGCATCGGTATCATCTCCTCGCTCAAGGGTGTGGGATACGGCACGGCGCAGCAGCCGATGCCGGTCATCACCGGACAGGATGCGGAAGTTCCATCCGTGAAGTCGATTCTGGCCAAGGAACAGACCCAGACGGTTTTCAAGGACACCCGCGAACTTGCCAAAGTCGCGGCCAACATGGTCGACGCGGTTCTTTCGGGCAAGCAGCCCGAAGTCAACGACACGAAGACCTATGAGAACGGCATGAAGACTGTGCCGTCCTACCTGTTGAAGCCGGTCAACGTCGATGCGTCGAACTGGAAGGAAGTTCTGGTCGGCAGCGGCTACTACAAGGAAACCGAGTTCAAGTAACTGGTTCAATGCGAGTGGACCCTGCGCATGCGCGTGGGGTCCTTGCTCGTTTCAAGAGAGGTTGCCCATCCGGTGCGGCTTGAGGTCATGTGATGAACGCAATCCTTGAGATGCGAGGGATCAGCAAGACGTTTCCGGGCGTGAAAGCCCTCGACAACGTCAACATCACCGTCAAGACCGGTGAGATCCATGCGCTGGTGGGTGAGAACGGCGCGGGCAAATCCACGCTGATGAAAGTCCTGAGCGGCGTCTATCCGCAGGGTTCCTATTCCGGCTCGATCGTCTATGAAGGAACTGAGCGACGCTTCAGGGGCATTGCCGACAGCGAGGCGCTCGGCATCATTATCATCCATCAGGAGCTGGCGCTGGTGCCGCTTCTGTCGATTGCCGAAAACATCTTTCTCGGCAACGAACAGGCGAAATACGGCGTCATCGACTGGTCGCTGGCGTTTTCCCGCACCAAGGAACTGCTCAAGGTCGTCGGGCTCAATGAATCCCCTGAAACGCTCGTGACCAATCTCGGAGTCGGCAAGCAGCAGCTCGTCGAGATTGCCAAGGCGCTCTCGAAGAAGGTGAAGCTTCTCATCCTCGACGAGCCGACCGCCAGCCTCAACGAAAAGGATAGCGATGCGCTCCTGAACCTGCTGCTCCAGTTCAAGGCTCAGGGGATTTCCTCGATCCTGATCTCGCACAAGCTCAACGAGATCTCGAAGGTCGCGGATGCCATTACGGTTCTCCGGGACGGCGGCACGGTCGAGACGCTGGACTGCCGGACGGAAGCCGTCAGTGAAGACCGCATCATCCGCGGCATGGTGGGCCGCACCATGGAGGACCGCTATCCCAAGCGCGATCCGAAGATCGGCGGAACGATTTTCCAAGTTGAGAACTGGTCCGCGTACCATCCGATCCACACTCACGTGCAGGTGGTCAAGAACGTCAGCCTGAACATCCGCCGCGGCGAGATCGTCGGCATTGCTGGGCTGATGGGAGCAGGGCGGACCGAGTTCGCCATGAGTCTGTTCGGGCGCAGCTATGGCCAGAACATCTCCGGCCGTGTGATGCTCCACGGTCGGGAAATCGACGTGAGCACCGTGGAGAAGGCGGTCTCGAACCGGATCGCCTACGCGACCGAGGATCGCAAGACCTATGGGCTGGTTCTGGCCGAGGATGTTCGTAAGAACGTGACTCTTGCCAATCTCGAAGGAGTCTCTAAGAGGTTCGTCATCGACGACATCCAGGAGCTGGCGGTCGCCAACGACTATCGCGCCAAGATGCGCATCCGCAGCCCCAGCGTCTTTCAGGAGACGGTGAACTTGTCGGGGGGCAACCAGCAGAAGGTCGTTTTGAGCAAGTGGCTCTTCTCCGATCCTGAGATTCTTATCCTCGACGAGCCGACCCGGGGGATCGACGTCGGCGCGAAATACGAAATCTACACGATCATCAACAGGCTGGCCGATGCCGGCAAGGGTGTTCTCATGATATCCTCTGAGATGCCGGAGCTGCTCGGCATGTGCGACAGGATCTATGTGATGAACGAAGGCTCCCTGATTGCCGAGTTCGACATCGCCGAAGCGTCCCAGGAGAAAATCATGCATGCGATCGTCAAGTCCGGGAGGCGCTGAGATGGACACGAGAACCGCTGACGAGCTTCACGTTTCCCAGCCGAAGACCTCATGGATGGAGTTCATCAAGACCCATTTCCGCGATTACGGAATGCTGCTGTCGCTCCTGGTCATCATGCTGTTCTTCCAGGTGGTGACCAACGGCACCCTGCTGCGGCCCCTGAACCTCACCAACCTCGTGCTCCAGAACAGCTATATCGTCATCATGGCGCTTGGCATGCTGCTCGTCATCGTGGCCGGGCACATCGACCTCTCCGTCGGTTCCATCGTGGGTTTCGTCGGCGGTCTGGCCGCCATGATGATGGTCCGGTGGGGCTTCGATCCGGTGACGACCACCATCGCCTGCCTGATCGTCGGCGGCATGATCGGTGCGGCTCAGGGCTATTGGGTCGCTTACTTCAAGGTGCCGTCCTTCATCGTAACGCTCGCCGGCATGCTCGTCTTCAAGGGCCTGACCCTGGCGCTCCTCGGCGGCATGTCGGTGGGTCCTTTTCCGGTGGTGTTCCAGCGTCTGAGTTCAGGCTTCATCCCTGACGTTTTCGGCGGGGAAGGGTTCAACTACACGGCCCTGTTCTTAGGAACGGCGAGCGTCGCAGCCATCATCTATTTCAGCTTCCGCAGCCGCGCCAACCAGCTCAAGCATGCCGTCGAGACCGCACCTTTCGGCCTGTTCCTCTTCAAGAACGGCCTGCTCGCGGTGCTCGTGATCGCCTTCTGCTATCTTATGGCAACCTATCGCGGGCTGCCGAACGTGCTTGTCATCATGGCGGTGCTGATCGCGCTTTATGCCTTCGTGACCAACCGCACGACCGTTGGCCGGCGGGTCTATGCCCTAGGCGGCAACGAGAAGGCGGCGAAGCTCTCAGGCATCAAGACCGAGCGCCTGACCTTTCTCACCTTCGTCAACATGGGCGTGCTGGCAGGCCTCGCCGGTCTGATCTTCGCGGCGCGGCTCAACACGGCCACGCCGAAGGCCGGTCTCGGCTTCGAGCTCGACGTGATCGCGGCCGTGTTCATCGGCGGCGCCTCGGCTACGGGCGGCGTGGGCAAGGTGACGGGTGCCGTCATCGGAGCCTTCGTCATGGGCGTGATGAACAACGGCATGTCGATCTTAGGTATCGGCATCGACTACCAGCAGGTCATCAAGGGTCTTGTGCTGCTGGCGGCTGTGTCCTTGGACGTCTACAACCGGAAGAAATGAGCCATCGCGGGTCGGGCGAAGGGACGCTGAACGACCTGTTCTGTAGCGCAGCCTTCGTGTTCACGGAGCCCCATAGCGCCTTCACCTAGGATGTTGCTCTGTCAGGCCCGTGCAAGCACCAGGCAGTCGAGCACGGCACCGTAGTGGCAGGCGGCCGCGACCAGGACAAAGGTGTGCCAGATCGCATTCTGAAAGCGCAGGCTCTCCCAAAGGTGGAACACCACGCCGGACGTGTAGAGAACGCCCCCGATGCCAAGAAGCCAGAGGGTGGAGCCAGGAAGCGCGCCGAAAACGGATTCATAGGCCATGACGCCGCTCCAGCTCAGGAAGAGGTAGAGCAGGATCGAGAGGCGGTCGAAGCGGCCGGGGAAGCTGAGCTTGAGGGCAATTCCCACTGCAGATGTTAGCCACACGCCGACCAGCAGCACCAGGGACTCCGCACCTGCCTTCATCTGGGTGATGAACGGCGTGTAGGTGCCCGCAATCAGGAGGTAGATGGCTGAATGGTCGAACCGTCGAAGCATCCATTTGAACGGCGAGATCGGCCAGAGGTTGTAGAGTGCCGAGACGGTGAGCACCGTCAGAAGGCCAGTGCCGTAGACCAGGATGGAAGTGAATTCCCATGCTCCGACGGTAGGGGCGGCCAGCACGAGCAAGGCGATGATGGACACGGCTCCGACGATCACTCCAACTGCATGCACGATGCCATCGGCGATGATCTCGAGCCTATCGTAGTTCCATTTCAAGTTCGCTTCCTTTGCATGAGGCTCGCTGCATAAGGCTAACGCACGAACGCACGTTTTGGAGTGTAACTGCGACAATATCCGCCTGATTTTTGGATCCGCCTCGATGCCGTCCTATATGGACAATGCCTTCGAGAAGGGCAGATCCAGTACGGGACGGCTCCAATCCAAGCGGCATGAAGAATGAAGAGGGGAAGCCTCAGGTCTCACGGCCTGCTCGTGCGGCTCCCGAGGCTGGAGCATAGGGTAAAAGGTTGATCTCTTCTGTATATGGGTGTGCCCGATCTTAAATCAGTCTCAATCCCGTCGTGCCTTCGCCCCGATTGAACTCTGACCTAATAGGCGGTTTGCGATATGTAGGGATTTTACAATGCATGAGAACGAGTTATTTCCCTTAGAAGCCGTTCCATCCCGGGTGAAGTTCGCCATCCTGCGAGAGTTCAAGGGGCGCAGGCCTACTGTTCAGGAGGTCAGCCGGATCTGCGATAGAAGCTGGTTGGCTGTTCCGGGAATTGGCCGGACTGCGCTGGCAAACATCCGCCAAGCCACAGGCGATCAGCATCCCTTAAGCCTCAACCGATCTGCCGTCCGAATGTCAGATGCCGAGTTGCTAACGCGCCTTGATCTCCTGCAGGAGGAACTCCAAAGCCTGAACGAGGTTCTCAATGCCACTCTATCGCCGGCGCAGAAGAAGATATTCCGCTCTAGGCGAATACGGAGAGCGCCATCGACTGCTTATGGGCATCAGGGTTCGGGTCTCGCCTTTTGACACGCCAGTCACCTAAGCGTTCCTTCCTCAACAACCGACCGCGTCTCCGTAATAATGCAAAGCTTATCTTCTGATGTTCTGTTTCATTGGCGGATTTCGCAATGAAGGAGTGGCGGCCATTGAAGTCCGCGCCTCGAGATGGCGCGAGGCTCGATGTATGGACGGAAAACGGAGGCCGTTACATCGATGTATTCTGGCATCAGGGTCCTGGATTTCCTCAGGGCGCGTTCGTCTTCTACGATAGCCACATGCGTGACTACATCGACGTGGATAATGCAACTCACTGGATGCCCCCTCCAGCGCCACCGGATGTTGGAGGATCGGCCTGAAAGAACGCCATGCCGAATGTTGATCTGGATGCCTCTGAAATCGAAAGGAGGGCCTACGATCCTGGCACCCTTTATAGGCACTATACCCTCAAAGGGATCATCGTTCCAAATTGCCAGTGCGAATACATGACGGGGCCACAATGCGATCTAGTAATAGATCGCTACCGGGCGAGGTGAATGAAACGAGAGATCCTTGTGTGCTGGTATGACGGTGCGCCCTTCGTGTGAGCCATCGTCCCGATGACGATTAGAGAACAGAGGGCTGCTAATGACCCGGCAAATGTTCTGGCGATCTGGAGCAGTCCATGAAGGAAGGCTTGTCCCATCGGCCTTGGGCACAAAGTGGTGGGCGGTGATCGGCGCTCTTTGCGCAGTGAGCGCCACGGCATATCTATTGCCAAGCATCATAGACGGAAGGCATAAAGGCGGAGGCCACTTGCCCGAAGAGGCCGATGTTCAGCTTGCGCCGAACAATGCGGAGCGTGATCCATATTTTCCCCTGGCGGAGAAGTGGCAAAACCTGCCTCTGTTCGCATTGCAAAGCTATACGGAAGTTGCGGCAGGTGGCGAAATTCAGCTTCTTGCTCTCCAGGCAGCTCTTGAGAGAGAGCGGAACAGCGCCGCCGCCGCGCAATTGCAAGTCGCTGCCCTCCAGGAACAATTGTCTAACCTGCAGGAAAAGCAGGAAGAGGTGTTGGTTCTCCGGGAGCAGCTCGCTGACACAGAAGCCCATACACGGCAAGCATCCGGGTCTGCGACTGCGGAGACTGAGCAGAAAAGACTCGCGGAACATGCATTGTTGAAAGTGACCGCGTTACAGGAAGAGCTGGCAAGCCTCAGCACGCAGGTCCTTAAAGCCAAGACAACAGCAGAAAGCGAGAGGGCGAGAGCTGCTTCTGCTCTTGCACAGCTGGAGGATGTGCAACGTCAGCTGGCTGTTGTCACTGCTCCGCAAAGTAACAGCGCGGCCGCTGACAGCTCTCTGCGGCCAGAAGAGAATCGGATGGCTGACCGGCCTGCTCTCGATAGCCCGAGTGATGCCCACCCAGCAGAGCAGGCCTCCAAGCTCCCTTTGCCTACAGAGACGGATACGACCTCATCCGTAGAGCAAAGACAAACGCCACTCCGAAGTGCTCGACCAGATAAGAGTGAGAAGGCGACAGGCAACAAGCCTCGCCAAGTCCTTTTGAATGTCGAGATCAAACCGCTGGCCAGACCGCTAAGCAAGAGTGCGGCGGCTTCAGTTCGTGCACCTGAGCCTGACACGTTGAGGCTGACGGCGCCACGGCACGAGCCCAGAAACCAGAGTGCGCGATCCGTCGGAAAGCCCCAGCAACGAGCAAGTCAGCAGCGTCGCTTGCTTGCTCAGGATACTCAAAGCCGGCGTGATCCTGGCGCTCTCAGCCTTCCGAATAGTTTGCTGCCCGACAGCAGGCTTTGGTGAGATTCCGTCAGCTCTCAGTCTCATTGATCGCGCGAATACCAATCAGCAGGAGGAGCCATGCTCCGGATATCTCTCACTTCAATCACCATCGCTGTATTGCTGGCCGCTCATCCTGCCGCCGCCAAGAATGGGGGTAACGGTGGAGGAAATGGCGGTAGCAATTCCGGTGGTCACGGCAATGGCGGAGGAGGAAAAGACGGCGGCGGCCAAGGTAACGGAGGTGGTCAGGATAATGGAAACAGTGGCGGCAAAGGTAACAGCGGCGGAAATGCCAAGGGCGACGATGGTAGAAGCAGTGGCGGTAACAGTAGCAGCAATGGTGATGGAGAGAGGGGCGGACGGAGCGGCCAGGATAGTGGGAGCGGCCGCAGCGGCGGTCATGGAGGGCAGGGGGGAAGCAGCGGCAAGAGCGGTGGAAGTGCCGAGGGGCGCGGTAGTCAGGGGAACAGTACCACCGGAGGAGTTGCCGGAGGAGCCAGCAACCCAGATGCTGGGCAGGCTAACCGTGGAGGAGGAAGAGCCAACGTCGGAGGTGGCGAAGATCGGGAAACTCGCAGTATAGGCTCGCAGGCGGCGCCGAGCGCGCGGAGTCCAGGGAATGTGGCGGCGGCAACAGGATCGATTGCAACTCGAGAGAGTATGAATGATTTGAGTCTGCCATCCTCGCTGATCCCACGTCTCGAATCCTCGCAGGCCGAGAGAGGCGACCTGATAGGTGTGCGCGCGGCGCAAGCCGGCGTCTCGGGCCAGGTCGTCGAGCTATGCCGCACGTCCATCGCAGCGGCTGCGGTTCGTTATGGCGCAATCCGTGTGGACGCGGCAGGTGCTGGGCGGACTAGCCGTTTGGCGCATGGTGGCCTCATGGCCCCTCTCCAGGTGCGCGTCGTATATGCCCGCGCGAACGCCCGTCAAGTTCGTCAGTCTCGCGTTGCGTGCCAGCTCAACTCGGCTGGCACGGTCGTGGCTCTGCGCTGAAGCTCACTGGTCAGCACGGGACTGATTAGGTTGCCGCTCTCGAACCTGCCCGAGAGTGTTCTGCGGCAGCCTCATTCAACGCGGAGAGAAGAACGACGATGTCGTCGTTCAGCAGTCTGATTGCATTCCGAGCATACTCCCGGGAGCGCTCTCTGCTCCGCGCAGACCCGTTTTCCCATGAGCGTGCGTGCTGCTCAGCCTCGTAGATTGCCCGGGCCACAAGCTCCACTGTATGGTCGGCTCTGACTTTGCTCATGATGAGGCCTCCTGCTCCCGAGGTTAGGAATGTTCCGGCGCTGTCTTGTCAGATGCTGGCGAGCAAAAGGCTCGCGCCGATGAACGAGCTGACGGAGGTCACGAAGAGGAACGAAGCCCGCCCGAGCGAGGGGCAGGTATGGGAGCCATCCATCCGTTCCGAATGGGCGTTCTGTAAATCTTGGGCTGGGGTCATGCGCCTATCCTGTGCGTTGGGTGCAAATGCATGGTTGGCAAACGCAGGCAGCCGCCGGACTATTCCTTCACAAACTGTGTATGAGTGTTTCTGAAGCTTGGCTTTATCCAGAAGTCAGCGCTCGATTTCGAACGCCTCCTGCTCGAACAGATCGTGATCCTCGGAATTGAAAAAGAAGCCGTACATCCAGTAGCGCAGCATCAGTCCGGATGCCCTGGGCTACTACCAAGGGATCTTAAATATCAACTTTTCAATAAGTTGTAGTCAAATGATGGCGGAGGGAGCGGGATTCGAACCCGCGATACGGTTTCCCGTATACACACTTTCCAGGCGTGCGCCTTCAACCACTCGGCCACCCCTCCAGCGTGAGCCTGCTCGGCTCAGGAACCCTTGCCCACCACTAAGAAGGCAGGTCAGGTTCTCCGCTTCCATCTGCGGAGCGCCCGTGTATCGCTAAATGCGGGCAAAAGGCAAGACCGAACTTATGACAAATCATCCGGAATCGCCTTTGCCATTGCGACAAAACAGACTAGATAATCTCCCCTCTGTTTGGAGAGGTATCCTCCCTTGAAGTTTCTAGCGCGTAGCCTTGGCCTTCTGCTGATTGCAGCAGGATTTGTCGGGTTGGTGATCGATGGAACACGATCCATCGTCAACAATGCTGTATCGTTCGCTCCCCTCGGAAAGGTCGCGGGGATCATCTTCCCTGGAAGCACGGCAGGTCTGGAGGGAGGAATGATGCAACGCGCCTATCCTTGGCTGTGGGAACCAATCGCCACCTATGGTCTTCAGCTGCCCGCCTCGGTGACAGGCTTCATCATCGGCGCATTGCTCCTGTGGCTGGGGCAGAAGCCTTTGGAGCCCATTGGCTATCTGGCCGAGCGCTAAAGCCTTTCACGGCAAGGTGAGGCAAGCGGTCCTCCCATCAGCACAGGGCGATGATTACATAAGCGGGGTCACGCGAGGGATCCCCATGTTCAGCTTCCGCAAACGCACCGACCTGCCGCAGGCCACCGAGGCCTTGCCAGGTCGGTCCAGCCCCATCCCGACCGCCGAGCGGCATTTCATCAACGGCCGTCCGCTGCTGCCGCCCTATCCCGATGGCATGGAGAGGGCCGTGTTCGGTCTCGGCTGCTTCTGGGGCGCGGAGCGCAAGTTCTGGCAGATGGGCGACGGCATCTGGATCACCGCCGCGGGCTATGCCGCCGGCATCACGCCGAACCCGACCTATGAGGAGGTCTGTTCGGGCCTCACCGGCCACAACGAGGTGGTGCTGGTGGCCTTCGATCCGAGGGTGATCTCCTACGAGGCCCTTCTGAAGACCTTTTGGGAGAACCACGACCCGACCCAAGGCATGCGCCAGGGCAACGATGTCGGCACCCAGTATCGTTCCGGGGTCTACGTGTTCAACGAGAACCAGCGCCGAGCCGCCGAGGCCTCCAGGGCTGCCTATGCCCAGGCGCTCGCCGCCAAAGGCTATGGGCCGATCACGACCGAGATCCTGGATGCAGGCTCGTTCTACTTCGCCGAGGATTACCACCAGCAATACCTGGCCAAGAACCCGAGCGGCTATTGCGGCCTGGGCGGCACCGGCGTGTCTTGCCCGGTCGGCGTGGGTGTCGCAGCCGAGTAAGCTGCTCCATCATCGTCAAGACGCAAAAGAACGGTTCGCTTCCGGAAGAGGCGAACCGCTCTCTTTTTTGCTTAGGGTCCGTCGGGCGCCGCAAGAACGCTCCGGCACTCGTTGGGCAGCTGCGCCATGGTCAGGGGCGGGCGTGGCTTGCCCGGCTTCGGGTTCAGCATCTGAGGCGTGAACCAGCCCGCCAGTTCCGCTCCGCAGCCGTCGCCGCCCGGCGGTGGGTCCTGGTCCGAGCACCCGGTATTGCCGGCCGGGCAGGCGAGGCGGATGTGGAAATGATAGTTGTGGCCCCACATCGGCCGCACCTTGGCCAGCCAGCCGCGGTCCGCGCCTGCCTCGCGGCAGAGCGCCTTCTTGATCGCGGGATTCACGAAGATCCGGGCGACGCCCCGTTCCTGCGCGGCCGCGCGGATGAGAGCGGTGTGCTGGGGCGTCCAGCGGTTTGGATCCACGTCCAGCCAGTCGTCGCGCACCATGTTGGTGGCCGACATCTCCTCCCGCTCAGCCCGGCTCAGGCGGCGGTTGGGCATAGGAGTCAGCCAGATATCCGCATCGAGACCGATCTGATGCGAGGCGTGGCCCGTGATCATGGGCCCGCCGCGTGGCTGCGAGATGTCACCGACGAGAAGCCCCGGCCATCCGTTGACGGACGGAAGCCGCGTGGCGAACCTCTGCAGGAAATCGATCAGCTGCGGGTGGCCCCAATTGCGGTTGCGGGACAGGCGCATGACCTGCCAGTTCTCCCCGTCGACCGGGATCGCCTCGGCGCCCGCAACGCAGCCGCGGGCATAGCCGCCGATGGAGCGCGGCCGCAGATCGGCCGGCGTGGTGCGGCGGCCGAAGAGCTCCTTCGCGGCAAGCCTCGGGTCGTCCGGATTGGCGAGCGGGGCTAAAGGCTTCGGGTTCAGGGTGCCCTTGTCCTGCGCGGCGGCAGAGCCGCTGATGACGAGAGCAAGCGCGATGACGGAGCAGCGAATCGGGTTCATGCAGGAAGGCTAACCCGCATCCGGCGACTTCGGAACGTACCGGCGGCGGCCATCTTGTCGCTCTTCAGGAAGAAGGGCCGGATGCGGATCCGGCCCCTCAGGCATTGTCAGTGCCGTGGCTGCGGGCGGCCCTCGTAGGGGCCGCGCTGGCTCACATGACCGGGGCCGAGGGTGCGCTTGTCATGGCCGTTGCCGGTGCGCCGCATGGTGGGCTGGTAGCGGGGCGTCGGTCGCTTGGCCTGGCGCCGGCGCTGTCCGCCGCTTAAGGATGGGATGAACAGCGCCGCGATGCCGGCGGCGACTCCGGCCAGAACGGCGGCTGTGACGAAGGGATGAAGCTGCGCCTCGAGCAGGAAGCTCGTCTTGCGCGGCTCGCCGGGCAGGGACGAGTACACGTCGCCATCCTCCCGCGCCTCATAGAGGTTGTCGCGCATGCCGGAGCGTTCCGGCTGATCCGTCGTCTGCGATCCGTAGCCCGTCCATTCCATCGCTTTGTCCATCAGGCGCGGAGCCACCTTGCCCATGGCGCCGATGACCCAGCCGCCGAACCCGACGGTGATCTCACGCCGCTGATGCTCGGCCGCGAACATGATCGCCTTGCCCACAAGATGCGGATCGTAGGCCGGCGGAGGAACGGCGTTGTTGTGATCAAGATAGTTGCGCGCATGCTCGACATAGGGCGTGTCGATGGAGGAGGGCTTGATCAGCGTCACGGCGATCGGAGCGCCCTGGTTCTCCAGCTCCATGCGCAGGCCGTCGGTGAAGGCCTTCACGGCATGCTTGGAGGCGGAGTACTGGGTCTGCAGGATCATGGCCCGCTCGGACAGGACGCTGCCCACATTGATGATGGTGCCGCCGCGGCGGCGCATGTGGTCGGCCGCGATCATGGAGCCGTTGACCACACCCCAGTAATTGACGTCGAAGAGCTGCCGCTGATCCTCCATGGGGATCTCGTTGAGGTTGCCGTACAGCGCAACCGCCGCATCGTTCACCCAGGTGTCGAAGCCGCCGAAGGTGTCGATGGCCGTGCGCGCCACGCGCTCCAGATCCTCCCGCTTGCTGACATCCGCCGCCACCGCAATGGCACGGGTGCGGCCATGGCTGAGCTCATCGGCGATCTTGCGCAGGGCCTCTTCGTTGCGGGCCACGAGGACGAGGCCTCTGGCTCCGCGCTCGGCGAACAGATGCGCTGTTGCAAGTCCGATGCCGCTGGATGCGCCGGTGATGACGATGACCTGCTCTTCAACCGGCTTCTGGCGAACCGCCATGACAATCTCCCTCATATCCTCAACGTTTCGGAAACGTTGATCAACGTGAGGGCGGTGAGGGGGTTCCTACGGCAGCGCTTCAGCCAAGAGCAAAGCCTTGGAAAGCTTGGAGAAGAGGGGCACGGAACCGGGTTTTCGACCCGAGCGTTGCCTTAGGATCTCACACACGAAGGAGCGAGATGATGCAGACGACGGCACAGAGCGGTGACGTTCGCGAAACCCAGAGCCTGATCGCCAGCGACAAGGTCGAGGGAACGCCCGTCCGCCGCTCGGACGGTGAGAAGATCGGGACGATCGAGCGCGTGATGATCGAGAAGCGGTCCGGCAAGGTGGCCTATGCGGTCATGAGCTTCGGCGGCTTCATGGGTCTCGGCGAGGAATACTACACGCTTCCCTGGGGCGTCCTGAAGTACAATACGGAGCTCGATGCCTACGAGCTGAACCTCAACGAGGATCAGCTGCGCGGCGCTCCCCGGCGCAGTGCGGAAGGGCATGATGCTTCTTACGACCGGGAATGGGAGGAGCACGTCCACCGCTACTACAATGCCACCCCTTATTGGGGTGCCAGCGACCCGATGAGCACGGGCCGGTAAGCGCTCTCCACTGGACAAAATAAATCGCCCGGTTTTCACCGGGCGATTTTTTATGCGCACGCGCCTGACGACAGGAAAGCCTATCCCGGCGCGTGCCGCATGGCCGTCTTAGCGCCTGGACTTCGACGGGCTCTTGTGGGAGCTCGACGAACGGGAGCTGGACGAACGCTTGGCGACCTTGCCCGACTTCTTCGTGGAAGAGGTCCGGCTCGAAGCAGCGGCAGCGCGCTTGGGCGCCGACTTGGAGCTGCTGCGCGACTTGGACGCCGAGCTGCGGGACGAGGACTTCACCGCGCCGCGGCTGGAACTGCGCGAGGCCGTCTTCTTGGCCGAAGAGCGCGATGCGCCGGAGCGGGCCGATGAGCTCGACTTGGTCGAAGCCTTCTTGGCGGTCGTCTTCTTAGCAGTGGTCTTCTTGGCAGCCGTCTTCTTGGCGGTGGTCTTCTTAGCGCCTGACTTGGCGGAAGACTTTGCCGAGGTCTTCTTGGCGGTAGTCTTCTTCGCCGTAGACTTCTTGGCGCCGGACTTGGCCGAGGACTTCGATGCCGACTTCGAGGTCGACTTCGCAGCCGTCTTCTTGGCCGTCGTCTTCTTGGCGCCCGAGCTCTTCGAGCCCGACTTCTTGGTGCTGGACGAGCCGCTGCGAGAGCTACTCTTCTTCGCGGTCTTCTTGGTGCTGGTCGCACCGGTGTCACCCGTGAACAGCATCGTCAGCGGGTTCTTGGTATCTGTCGGCATTGCCGCCTCCTTCAAGGGCCTTCGCGTGCAACCGTCACGCTTGCAAGGCAACGTCGTTATACCAAGGGGGTTCCGAATAACGGAAAGTGTAGACAGTAGAACGCGCACTTTTTCTGTGGATATGTTGCTCGGCGCTGCTCTCTTCACTTGCCGATGCAAGACTCAATATCGGGTGCAGGATGAGTGAGTTAGAGCCTCTCGGGGAGAAGACCCGACATGCTCAATCAACCTGGAAGGTCGGCGCATACTGTTGAAAAATTCATTTATCATCAGTGGCTTATATGATGTCAAAAGTTGATCTTATACACCGCGCGAGTATTCAACCATCTTCAAGAACGTTCAACATCACGGTGGAATCCTCCTCGCTTGGAGAGGAAAGATCAGGGCCTTTCACGCGCCCGACGCCATGCTCCAACGCAACGCGAAAAAATCGTCTCTTCGGCGCGACGTTCGCCATGGAAGCGACTGTTCGAGTCGAGAATCATGTTCAACAACTCGCCGTCCGAGGTGTCGTGTGCGGGCTTGAAGGGGATCACTCATGCGCGCCTTGGTCGCTGCACGTCGCATGACGATGGAGGCTTCACGCGACGGAAGCGGCGGGGTAAGCGGAAGGGGCATTCACATCGTCCGGTCCATAGTGCCCCAACGCAGCATCCTTGCCGTCGTCCTCTGGATGAGCGGCGCGCTCCTCGCCTTCTCGGCAACCGCCATCGCCGTACGCGCGCTCGCGCCTGCCTTCTCGATCTTCGAGATGCTGGCGGTGCGCAACAGTGCCGGCGTCCTGATCCTGCTTGCTCTTGCACTCGTCAGGCCGGAGCTCAGATCAGGCTTGAAGCCGCGGCGGTTCGGCCTCCACCTCACGCGCAACGTCCTCCATTTCGCCGGCACGGATGGGTGGGCTTTCGGCCTCACGCTTCTGCCGCTCGCCACCGTCTTCGCGCTCGAATTCACCACGCCGGCCTGGGTGGCGCTGCTGGCGATTCCGCTGCTGAAAGAGACGATGACACGCGGTCGTCTCGTGGCTGTGGTCCTTGGGTTCGTGGGCATTCTCGTGATCCTGCGGCCAGGGCTGGAATCCTTGCAGCCGGCCAGTTTCCTGATGCTTGGAGTGGCCTTCAGCTTCGCGCTCGTGGCCATCATGACCAAGCGTCTTACGATGACCGAGAGCACCTTCTCGATCCTGTTCTTCATGAACCTGCTGCAGCTGCCCATGAACCTCGCGGGGGTGAGCCGCGCCTTCTGGCTTGAGGTTCAGTCGTCTCACGCGCTGCCTCTGATCGGCATCTCGCTCGGCGGCCTGCTCGCTCATTACTGCCTGACCAACGCCTACCGTCAGGGTGATGCCACGATGGTCGTACCCCTGGACTTCATGCGCATCCCGCTGATCGCCTTCGTCGGCTGGCAGTTCTATGGTGAGCCGCTCGACCCTTATGTCTTCCTCGGGAGCTTCTGCATCATCGTGGGTCTTCTCTATTCCCTTCACCGCGAGGCACGCTCCGCATGACCTGGTCGCCGCAACAGGACGCCGCCCTGAAAGCCGTTGCCGAGTGGTTGCGCCGCGGCGATCGCCCCGTGTTCCGGTTGTTCGGTTATGCCGGCACCGGCAAGACCACGCTCGCCAAGCACATTGCCGAGCATGTGGACGGCGAGGTGGCCTTCGGTGCCTATACGGGCAAGGCGGCGCTCGTGCTGCGCACGAAGGGCTGCACGGATGCCTCCACGATTCACTCCATGATCTACCGCTCGCGGGAGTCGGACGAGAACGGCCCGCAATTCGTGCTCAACCGCCAGAGTCCGGCCTCGAAGGCCGACCTCATCATCATCGATGAATGCTCTATGGTGGACGAGGAACTGGGACGCGATCTCCTGTCCTTCGGTCAGCCGGTTCTCGTCCTCGGCGACCCGGCGCAGCTGCCGCCGGTCAAAGGCGGCGGCTTCTTCACGGAAGGCGAGCCCGACGTGATGCTCACGGAGGTGCATCGTCAGGCCAAGGACAACCCGATCATCCATCTCTCCATGCAGGTCCGCGAAGGCGGGCGCCTGGAGCCGGGCCTCTATGGTGAGAGCCGCATCATCCGCCGCCGCGAGATCGATGCCGCCGCCGTTATGGCGGCTGATCAGGTGCTGGTCGGTCTCAACAAAACGCGACGCCTCTACAATACCCGCCTGCGCGAGTTGAACGGCTACCGCGATCCCATGCCGGCGGCTGGCGAGAAGCTTGTCTGCCTGCGCAACGACAAGACCAAGGGCCTGCTCAACGGCGGCACCTGGAGCATCCAGGCCCTGCGTGGCATCCGCAACGACTTCATTCGCATGGACGTGCTGCCCGACGACGACGCCCGCCGCCGCTCCGTGGAGGTGGCCGTGCACAAGGCCTTCTTCGAGGGCACGGAGGAGGAGGTGCCGTTCGTGCTGCGCAAGGAGTCGGACGAGTTCACCTATGGGTATGCGCTGACCGTGCACAAGGCCCAAGGCTCGCAATGGGACGACCTCGTGCTCTTCGACGAGTCCTTTGCCTTCCGCGAGCACCGCAGCCGCTGGCTCTACACGGCGCTGACCAGGGCCGCCGAGAAGATCACCGTCGTGATCTAGAAGGCGCCTTCCGGCTTCCTCGCATCCAGGAACCCGATCAGGGTTGAGCGCTTATGGTAGAAGCTGGACAGTAAGCAGCAGGAGTTGCCGACATGCTCAAATGGGCTCTGATCTTTCTCGTTGTCTCCCTCGTGGCCGGCGCCCTGGGCTTTACGGGAATCGCCTCGGGCGCGCGCAGCATCGCCAAGGTGTTGTTCGGCATCTTCCTGCTGATCTTCGTGATCTTCATCCTGCTCGCCTGGGGAGCAGGCGAGCTGATCTTCTAGGATGCTTTAAACCGCTCGCCGGGCCGGATCCGCGCCCGGGGTTGATCAATCATATGAAAAAGGGCGGGCTTGGAGCCCGCCCTTTTTAGATTGTCACTGGCTGGCGAAAGCCGAGGTATCTTCGCCTGCGAGCTTCTTCGCATAGAAGGCGATGGTCTTCGCATAGACCTGCGACTTGTTCCAGGCTCGTATGGCCTCGAAGTTGGGCGTGCCCGGCTCCCAGTCCGCGCCTTTCACCCAGCCATGACCGCGCAGATAATTGGCCGTCGAGGCGAGGACGTCCGCCGGGCTGCGCAGGAGATCGGCGCGCCCGTCGCCGTCGAAGTCGATGGCGTACTTCACATAGGACGAGGGCATGAACTGGGTCTGCCCCATCTCGCCGGCCCAGGCTCCACGCATCTCGGCCGGAGACAGGTCGCCTTTGTCGACGATCCTGAGCGCGTCGAACAGGTGAGCCTTGAAGAAGTCGGAGCGGCGGCAATCGTAGGCCAGCGTTGCGACGGAGCGGATCACCGGCAGATTGCCGCGCACCGCGCCGAAGTCGGTCTCAAGCCCCCAGATCGCCACCAGCACCGGACCCGGCACGCCGAAGCGCTGCTCGATGCGCTGGAGGGTGCCTGCATGCCGCTGCAGCATATTGGCGCCGCCCTTGAGGCGACCGGTGGAAACCATGCGGCCGGCGAACTGCTCGAAACTCTGCTTGAACACGCCCTGGCCGCGATCCTTCTTGATCACGCTCTGATCGAAAGTGACGCCGGACAGGCCCTGTCTGACAGCTTGGGGCGAGATGCCCTGCGCCACGGCCTCCTGCCCAATGTCGTCGAGCCATTTCTCGAAACCGGCGGGATCCCGGCAGGTGGCAGCGGTCGCTTGGCCTGCCGCGAGCAGGGTGGCGGCGATGAGCGAGGCGCGTATGAAGGCCTGCATGAAGTCTCTCCAGGTTCATTATCGTTCCTGAGCGAGGTAGGGCCAATCTCCTGTAACTCAAGATCACAGGCCCTTGAGGCAACCGGAGCAGTGCCCACGCGTTTTCCTGAAGATGAGGGGCCGTTTCGGCGGGAGGATCAAGTGCGTGGCGTCAAATCCTGGCGAGCAAGGTCATTTCTAGCCGCAACCCTGGTTCTGATCTTCGCTGCTTCCGGCACGCAGGCTGCGAACGGGGCTCTCGACCGGCCGTTGAGCAGCGAGCCTGTGCAGGTGCGCTTCGATCCCATGATCCGCCAGACCTCGGTGAAGGGCGCCGTCCCGTCCGGCCTCTGCTTCTCCTTCTCGCTTCCGGAGGAATGGCACTCGACCGCTCAGGGGCTGAAGGCTGCCCACTCTGACGTCGAGATCGGCATCGGCCTTCGCTCCGCCGGAGAGCTTCGCGACATGCCGCAGCCCGACCTCGCAAGCCGTGATGCGGCTTTCCTGCAGAAGGACTACGAGGCGCTTCTCGGACGTCCGGCGCAATCGGTCTCCCTGTCCTCTCATGGGAAGGCGGCGCGCTGGTCCGCAACCTGGATCGACGCCAACCTGCCGAGCGCCTCGCAGAGCATGACGGTCGAGACGCTCATCGTGCCGCTCTCGGGCGAATGGGTGCTCGAACTGTCCTTAAGCGGCGTCGAAAGCCAGGTGGCCCATGATGCGCTCGCGCAGCGCCTTCTCACGCGATTGCAGGTGCAGGGCAGGGCAGCTTGCCAGGGCTGAAGCCTCCAGGGCCTTGAACGCTTTGCATCCGCCCGTTAGCCATTCACGGTAGACGCGCCAGTTACAGGTTCGCGCAACGACGGGTATCAAGTCATGGATGTGATCATCTACCACAACCCCCAATGCGGCACCTCCCGCAACACGCTTGCGATGATCCGCAACGCGGGAATCGAGCCGCACATTGTCGAGTACCTCAAGAGCCCGCCCACCCGCCTGCTCCTGCGCCAGCTCATCGACCGCATGGGTGTGAGCGTCCGGGACGTGATCCGCGAGAAGGGGACGCCGTTCCAGGAACTCGGGCTCGACGATCCGTCCCTCACTGAGGATCGTTTGCTCGACGCCATGATGGAGCACCCGGTCCTGATCAACAGGCCCATCGTGGTCACGTCGCTCGGCGTCAGGCTCTGCCGTCCGTCGGAGGCGGTGCTCGACATCCTGCCGCCGCAGCAGGGCGAATTCGTCAAGGAAGACGGTGAGCCGGTGGTCGATGCCGCGGGGCGGCGCGTCGGCATCGCCTGACGCTGCGGAACAAGCGAGCCCTCCTCCGGTTCTGGAACAGGACATCCCATACCCGGAGGAACGGCACATGGAACTTCAAGGCAAGGTCGCGCTCGTCACGGGCGCAGGGTCCGGCATCGGCAAGGCGGCGGCTCTGCGCCTCGCGCGTGAAGGCGCCATGGTGGGCGTGCTCAGCCATACGGACGACGAGATCCGCAAAACCGCGCAGGAGATCGAGCAGGCCGGAGGCAAGGCCATTCCGCTCGTCGCCGACGTGGCGAGCGAGGACCAGATGCAGAAAGCCGTGGCCGACCTCGTTCAAGCCTATGGACGGCTCGATATCGTCTTCGCCAATGCGGGCATCAACGGTGTCTGGGCGCCCATCGATGAGTTGCAGCCCGAGGAGTGGGACCGCACCATCAACACGAACCTGCGCGGCACCTATCTGACGATCCACTACGCAGTGCCGCATCTGAAGACAGCGGGGGGCTCCATCGTCATCACCGCCTCCATCAACGGCACGCGCACCTTCACGAGTGCGGGCGCCACGGCCTATTCCGCTACCAAGGCCGCCCAAGTGGCGATGGCCCAGATGCTGGCGTTGGAACTCGCCAAGCACAAGATCCGGGTGAACGTGGTCTGCCCGGGCAAGATCGACACGGAAATCACGGAGAACACCGACAAGCGCAATACGGAGGAAGCGGAGGTGCCGGCCGAGTTTCCCGCCGGTCGGATCCCGCTCACCGGCAACGAGCCCGGCACGAGCGAGGAGGTGGCGGACCTGGTGCTCTTCCTCGCCTCCGACCGCGCCCGGCACATCACCGGCACGCCGGTCTGGATCGACGGCGCGCAGTCGCTTCTAGTGTAAAGCAACAAGCTGGAGGCGCTAGTGCGCCTCCAGTTGCGTTCCTACGGGAACGGTCGGCTCCGGCACGAAACTCTCCTTCGCCTCCGTGGGCGGTGCGGCGCGCTGGATGCTGCGATACGCGCCCCAGATCGCCATGAGCAGCTGGGCGATCACGAAGACATAGACGAGCCCCAGGCGTCCGAACTCCGTCATGGCGGCACCGGCGATAACAGGCCCGATGGCGGCGCCTGCGCCCAGCAGGATCAGGAGACCGCCGGCCGCAGCCACGAATTCGCCGGGCTTCACCATGTCGTTCACATGCGCCGTGACGATGCTGTAGGTTGGGATCACGCTGCCGCCGAAAATCGCCACATAGATGAAGAGTAGCCAGGCCGGCACGGTGAGCGGCACGGAATGGATGAGCACCAGCAGGATCGAGGCCGCCATGGCGGCCGTTCCCATGATTACGTGGCGGCGGTCCATGCGGTCGGAAAGCCATCCGAGCGGCCATGTGGTGAGAAATCCGCCGAGCGTGCCGCAGGTCATGAAGAGCGCGATCTCCGTGGTGTCCAGGCCCCGCTCCTGCGCCCAGAGCGGGCCGAGCGCGAAGAACGAGCTGGTGGTGATGCCGCACAGAACCGCCGCCACCACGCCGAAGGGCGATTGCCGGTAGAGCTGCATCAGGTTGATCCTCGTGTCGCTCACAGCATGGGCCGGGGCGTTCGCCCGCGACAGAGCGGTTGGCACGAGGGCGAGCGTGATGAGAATGGCCACGAAGCAGAACAGCCGGTACCCGTGCGGATCCCCCGCGGGCAGGAGCATCTGCCCGCCGATGCCGGCCACCAGACCCGTCATGCTGTAGAGGCTCAGGACTTGGCCCCGCGTCTGCGCCGTCACGGAGGCGTTAAGCCAGCTTTCCACCACGATGAACAGCCCTGCGAAGCAGAAGCCGGTCACAGCGCGCGCGGCAATCCACACGGCCGGGCTGATCACCAAAAGGTGGAGGAGAACAGCCGATGCGGCCACGGCCGCCAAGGCCGAGAATGCGCGCGTGTGTCCCACCTGATGGATCACCCGTCCGGCCCAAAGGGAGCCGAGAACGATGCCAGCCCAGAACGCCGCGCCCACGGCTCCGATGACGGTGGGCGTGAACTGCTCGATGCTCCCGCGCACGCTGAGGAGCGTGCCCTGCAGGGTATTGCCTACCTGCATGAGCGCATAGCCGAGAAGAAGGGCGAAGAGGGTCGGCAGCGTGGTCCGCAGGGACGAAGTCATGGGCTCTCCTCGTGAAGCGAGATCCTGTGGCTCGGATATGCGGTGTGTGGGAGCCTGAGCCTCACCGATGGGCGTGCCAAATCCCGGCGTCGCGCGACCCCGCTCCTCGGCAAATGACAATGGAGAGACTAGGCCCCATGTTCGGGTTGAACTCTGCGGGGTAGGGGATGTTCCAATGTTCGATTATGCGGTGCCATTGCAAAGAAAAAGGCCCAGCCATGGGTGGGCTGGGCCTTTGGATTTCCGTGAATGATGCAGGCGTGTCTCAGGTATCCATCTTCAGCGCCGCAATGAAAGCTTCCTGCGGGATGTCGACCTTGCCGAACTGGCGCATCCGCTTCTTGCCTTCCTTCTGCTTGTCGAGGAGCTTGCGCTTGCGCGAGGCGTCGCCGCCGTAGCACTTGGCGGTCACGTCCTTGCGCAGCGCCCGAATGGTTTCTCGGGCGATGATCTTGCCGCCGATGGCGGCCTGGACCGGGATCTGGAACATGTGCGGCGGGATCAGTTCTTTCAGCTTCTCGCACATGGCGCGGCCACGGCCCTCAGCGCGGTCGCGGTGGACCAGCATGGAGAGCGCATCCACCGGCTCGGCGTTGACGAGCACCGACATCTTCACGAGATCGCCCTCGCGATAGTCGGAGATGTGGTAGTCGAAGGAGGCATAGCCCTTCGAGATCGACTTCAGGCGGTCGTAGAAATCGAACACCACCTCGTTGAGCGGCAGGTCGTAGACCACCATGGCGCGCTTGCCGACATAGTTCAGGTCGATCTGGATGCCGCGCCGCTCCTGGCACAGTTTCAGCACCGAGCCGAGATAATCGTCCGGCGTGAGGATCGTGGCGCGGATCCACGGCTCCTCGATGGTCTCGATCTTCATCACGTCCGGCATGTCGGCCGGGTTGTGCAGCTCGATGGTCGAGCCGTCGCGCAGCTTCAGGTGATAGACCACGGAGGGCGCGGTGGAGATCAGGTCGAGGTTGAACTCGCGTTCCAGGCGCTCCTGAATGATCTCGAGATGCAGGAGGCCCAGGAAGCCGCAGCGGAAGCCGAAGCCGAGCGCCGCGGAGGTTTCCATCTCGTAGGAGAAGCTGGCGTCGTTGAGGCGCAGCTTGCCCATGGCGGCGCGCAGGTTCTCGAACTCGGCGGCATCGACGGGGAAGAGGCCGCAGAACACCACCGGCTGCACGGGCTTGAAGCCGGGCAGGGCCTCGGCCGTGGGCTTGCGCTCGTCGGTGATCGTGTCGCCGACGCGGGTATCGGCCACTTCCTTGATCGAGGCGGTGAAGAATCCGACCTCGCCGGGGCCGAGCACGGCCATTTCCTGCATCTTCGGCGAGAAGACGCCGACGCGGTCGAGGCTGTAGGTGGCGCCCGTGCCCATCATCCTGATGGTCGAGCCCTTCTTCATGGACCCGTCGATGATGCGCACCAGCACGACGACGCCGAGATAGGCGTCGTACCAGGAATCGACGAGGAGCGCCTTGAGCGGCGCGTCCGGGTCGCCCTTCGGTGGTGGCAGCTTCTTGACGATGGCCTCGAGAACGCCCTCGATGTTGAGGCCGGTCTTGGCCGAGATCGGCACGGCCTCGGAGGCGTCGATGCCGATCACCTCCTCGATCTGCTCCTTGATCCGGTCCGGATCGGCAGCGGGCAGGTCGATCTTGTTGAGGACCGGGACGATCTCGTGGTTGGCGTCGATGGCCTGATAGACGTTGGCGAGCGTCTGCGCTTCCACGCCCTGGGAAGCGTCCACCACCAGCAGGGAGCCCTCGCAGGCGGCAAGCGAGCGCGAGACCTCGTAGGCGAAGTCCACGTGGCCGGGGGTGTCCATGAGGTTCAGGATATAGGTCTTGCCGTCCTGGGCCTTGTATTCCAGGCGCACGGTCTGCGCCTTGATGGTGATGCCGCGCTCGCGCTCGATATCCATGTTGTCGAGCACCTGCTCCGTCATTTCGCGGGCGGTGAGCGCCCCGGTGGTCTGGATCAGGCGGTCGGCGAGCGTGGACTTGCCGTGGTCGATATGGGCCACGATGGAGAAGTTGCGGATATTGTCGAAGGTGCGTGCGGTCATAATCTTGCAAATATAAGAACTGTCAGGCCGCAATAGCAGGGCAGGCCCCTAAAGCCAAGGGAAGTCGAAGACGCGAGGGAGGGGCTATTCGCCCTCGTATCTGGAATTCAGGCTATTCCAGCCGCGAGAGAGCCTCAGCCCTGGCAAGATCCTTAGGGCGTCCGAACAACCGGCAGATCCCGATCAGCTCTTGCCGGGAGGGCGCGTGGACGATTCTCCCATCGACCAGAAAGGATTGGCGGGTGGCCGGCTCCAGAGGCCGCCAGCTCCCCTGCCTATGGATTTGAAAGTCGCCCATGAACTCTACGGGAAGTGGCGGAATTGTCCATCGTCCAAAGACCTCCGACCGGAACAGGTCAGTCCCGCCGTCCTCGCCCGGGGAAATACCCAGCCTCAGCAACACCTGTCGGGCGTTCCGTGCGCTCATGATCACATCCACGTCGGGAATGGCGGATTGGACCCCCTGCAGGCCGATTGCCACACCGCCGATCAGCCACCGGGGATCTTGCGCCTTCCTCAATGCGTCCGACACCATTCCCAGGGTTTCTAGAACGCTGGTGTGAAGGCGAGGAGCGGTCAGAGAGGGCATGATCGGCGCACGAGCTAAGCAAATGTCGGGATCGTCCCCTCATTAGAGCAAAACCGGCGGCTGTCAGTTCCCTTTCGCCAGCCAGGATCCCCCGATCTGGTGGGTGCCGGGCTTCTCGACTTAGGTGCGCTGGCCTCGCCGAGCCCGCGATTTCCACCAGGATGTCGTGATTGCGGGGTCAGAGGCTGCCTAGAGCGAGCCGGGTTCGATCCCGCCGTCCGTATGGGCAGTCAAGGAGTTTCTTGATCCGGGCTCCAAATGATCCTTGATCTAAAAACCCGACAGCCTACAAACCTATGGCCAAGCCAAACCCGGCAGGTCGATGTTTTCCTTCGAGGACGTGATGGGGCACAGGTCAGCAAAGCGGGATTGCCAGGCTGCGACGGCCGCCGCAAGGCAATCTCTATGACCCTGAGGACACGCCTCTATCTCCTCGTTTTTCTGGCCCTTGCACCGGCCATCGCACTCCTTTTCTATAACGATTGGAGCGACCGAAAGCACAGGGAAACCCAGGCCGAGGCCGATGCGCTCCGTTATGCGCGCCTCGTTTCAAGCGAGATGGACCGCCTCTTCGAGGGCGTGCGAGCCCAGCTCCGCGCCGTCGAAGAGGCTCCTGTCGTTCAGAATTTCCAGGATCCGGAATGCGGCCGCTATCTCAGGCGCCTCGAAACCACCAACGCCGCAACCACCTCTGTGTCCGTCTACGATCTAAACGGGGATCGCCGGTGCAGCGCCGTTGATGTGGTCAACATCACTGATCGTTCTTATTTCAGGCAAGCCCTGCAATCCGATGAGTTCATCGTCGGTGAATACGTCGTCGGCAAGACCTCGGCGCTGCCGGTTCTCCCCTTCGCCATGCGGATCAAGAGGGACGGACAGGTGATCGGCGTCATCGTCACGACCCTGCGCCTTGACTGGCTGCGGCAGCACCTGGCTGAAAGAAGCGCCGATTTCCCATCCCGTAGCTCGATCACAGTGATCGACCGTGCCGGGACCATTCTCGTGCGCATTCCAAACCGCGAGCGGGAGGGTACCAAGCTGGCGCGCTACCCCCAGCTTCTCACGGCCCAGACGAGCGGGACCCTCAGATCCACTGCCGAGAACACGGCCGACGGGGTTGCGCGGCTGCTCGGTTACACTGCGGTCGAAGAGCGTCCGCGCGGCATCGGCGTCTCCGTCGGCATTCCCCTGGATGTGATCTTTGCCGGGTTGGAGGAGGCGAGGCTGCGCAACCTCCTCTTTGTCACGTTGATCGCACTGCTTGCGCTTCTCGCCGCTCATCTTGCAGGCCGCGTCTTCGTCATCGAGCCGGTGTCCAAGCTGCTCAAGGCGGCGGAGCGCCTGCGCAGAGGCGATCTTGCGGCCCGTGTCCATGTCGGCAATCCTCGCTCGGAGCTCGGCCGCCTCGCGGAGTCCTTCAACGCCATGGCGGCGGATCTGGAGAGTTCGGTCCAGTATAAGGACATGCTCCTGCGGGAGCTGAGCCATCGCGTGATGAACAGCCTGCAGACCATCGCGTCGCTGTTCATGATGCAGGCCAGAACCATGAAGGATGCCGAGGCTCGCGGGCATTTCGACCAAGCGGTCTCCCGCATTAATTCCGTAGCCTTGGCCTACCGCCGCCTGCATGCGTCACGCGGTGTCGAGGTTGTTGAGTTCGCAACGTTCATCCGGGAACTCTGTGCTGAACTTCAGGCCTCGATGCTGCCGGACGGCAGCCCCATCAGGGTCGAGGCGGATCCCATCCTGCTGAGCCCGGACCAGGCGATGCCCCTGGCTCTGGTCGTGAACGAACTGGTGACCAACGCCATCAAGCACGGAGGGGCGGAGCCGTCCATCACGGTTAAGCTCGGTCGCTCGAGCGGGGGCTGTCGGTTGGCCGTGCGCAATCGTGGCGAACTTCCCCCGAATTATGATCCGAACAAGACGAAGGGCTTCGGCATACGGATGGTCAGATCGACCGTTGCGCAGCTCGGCGGGCATTTCGAGGCCGCCAGCATGGCGGGGGAAACCGAATTCGCCCTGACATTCCAGCCCTCCGTGCAGCAGATGGCCATCACCGGTGTCATCGAAAGTGCTCAAGAGGCTGTTGGGCAGCGCTGAGCAGATAGAGGCCTGACAGGATTTGATGTGTTCGCCTCTCGGAGATGAGGGATTGCATTCCAGGGCCTGACCCCTTTCGAGACAGTAGCCGTCCGAAGAGCCACCCCCGAAGAGTTTTAGGAGCACGACGCGCAGGTGCGTAGGATCACCGCGGCGTAAGAGGAACAGGCGTAACGATCGGCATACGTTCATCCTGGAACAAGGAAGACGTAGATGGCCAAGGTCATTGCCACCGCGAAGCTGTTGCGGTCCGGTCAGGGCCGTTGCTCGATTGCTGTCGGTGTGATGCTGATCCTGTCCTTTGTCGTGCTCACGAATGTGCCGGCGATCCCACAGCCCGCAACCACGATCCCGCCATCGACGCTCCACGAAACCGGCCTCTATGCGGATCCGGATACGCTGCAGGTCGATCCTGCGCACCTCGCCTTTGCGCCGCAATACCCGCTGTGGAGCGACGGCGCCACCAAGCGCCGCTGGATCTCGCTGCCGCCGGGCACGGCCATCGACGGGTCGGATCCGGAGGCCTGGATCTTCCCGGTCGGCACGCGATTCTGGAAGGAGTTCTCCTTCAACGGCGCGAGAGTCGAGACGCGCTATCTTGAGCGCCGGGCTGACGGCCAATGGCTCTATGCCGCGTATGCCTGGAGCGCCGATGGCCGCGAGGCGCAACTGGTCTCGGCACGCGGCAAGCGCGGCGCGTATTCGCTCGCGGGTGGGCGCTCGCACACGATACCAGGCGTGACGGACTGCAAGGCGTGCCACCAAGGAGGACCGTCCGAGGTTCTCGGCTTCGGGACCCTGCAGCTCTCGTCGGAGCGGGATGCCGGTGCGCTGCATGCCGAGCTTCGGCTCGAACCGCATGTGGATCTCAGATATCTTGTCGAGAATGGTCTCCTCGTCGGCCTGCCCAAGGCCCTGCTCGATGAGCCGCCTCGGATCGCCGCTGCGACGGCAACGGAGCGCGCGGCTCTCGGCTACATGCACGGCAATTGCGGACATTGCCACAACGAGCGGGGCTCGTTGCAGAACATCGCGCTCTTCCTGCGCCACAGCGTCATGAATGCAGGTGAGCCGGCCAGCACGAGCACCATCGGGCAGCCCGTAAGGAAACCGGCTCCCGGGCAATCGCCGGACGCCGTGCTGCGCGTTGAGCCGGGGCATCCCGACCGCAGCGGATTGATGCAGCGGGTCTCTTCCCGCTCCTCTGCCTTGCAGATGCCGCCACTCGGAACCGAACTGATCGACGATGAAGCCGTGCGCCTGCTTTACCGCTGGATCGAAGAGAAGGGTGCTTCCATTCAGCAAGCCCACGCAAACGCAGAAGGGAGATGACCATGCACCGCGCCCTGCCGTTCATGTTGACCGCTACCTTGCTGGTGCCCGGCACCGCGTCTTCTCAGAACAGCGCCGGCGCGCAGGTGAAGCGCGGCGAGTATCTGGTGTCGATTGCAGGCTGCCACGATTGCCACACGCCCTGGGTCACGGGCTCTGCCGGCCCAGAGCCTGACATGAAGCGGGCCTTGTCCGGCCACCCGCAGGATGTGACCATTTCCGCGCCGGCCTCTCTTTCTGCGCCTTGGAGTGGCGCCATGAACCCAACCTCCACAGCTTGGTCGGGCCCCTGGGGCGTCAGTTTCTCCGCCAATCTCACGTCAGATCCGGAAACCGGCGTGCTGCGGGATTTCACCGAGCAGCAATTCATCCAGACCATCCGTACGGGTCGGCACCAGGGCCAGGGTCGGCAGATCCTGCCGCCGATGCCGTGGCCGGCCTACTCGAACATGACGGATGATGATCTGAAAGCCGTGTTCGCCTATCTTCGCCAAGTTCCTCCGGTGAAGAACAAGGTGCCCGATCCGCTGCCGCCGAAACCGTGAACGGTTCGATCGAGCAGAAAAGGAAGCTTCAAAGGTGCCCGCGGGGTCACGCGTTGCCTAGAGCTGTTTCCACTTGCGTGGAATCATCTCTCTTTGGGTTCGCCGCATTTTTCAACGGCGAACCGGAGCCACTTCGGCGAAAAATGCTCTAGTGACCGATCCATCGTGTCGGCTGTGTCGACGACGGGAGAGGCGGCACAGGATGGCGGCTCTCCATTGTCCGGATCTTTTCGTCGACCAGATCGGCCAGAACGCTTCTGGGGCTCGATGCGCGCAACTCCCGCACGGCTTCTTTGATCTGGTTCAGATCGAAGGGCGACGGCGTGGCACCCGTCTGCTCCTGAAACGGCCGGTCTGACGTCATGCTGGTTCTCCGTTGAGTCACGGACGGCGAAAGGTTCAATCCGAAGCAGGATCAACCTTAAGCATTGCCGGATGCCTGCCGCATTGCGGGAGGATTACAATTTCGTAAGGGAGGTGATCACGTCGCGAGCGGTCAGCCTGGAGAGCCGTGGATCCTACCGGCCCTTCTCCAGAATGCGCGAGATCACCTTGGCGGTGTAGTCCACCATCGGGACGATGCGGGCGTAGTTGAGCCGCGTCGGGCCGATGACGCCGAGAACGCCGACGATCTTCTGGCTGCCGTCCCGGAACGGGGCGGCGATCATCGAGGAGCCGGATAGCGAGAACAGCTTGTTCTCCGAGCCGATGAAGATGCGCACCCCTTCGCCACCCTCGGCGCGGCTCAGCAAGTCGATTACGTCGGTCTGCGTCTCAAGGTCCGAGAAGAGCAGGCGGATGCGCTCCAGGTCCTCCGCCGCCTTCAGGTCGTCGAGGAGGTTGGCCTGGCCGCGCACGATGAGCTGGCGCGATTCCGCCGGTCCCACCGTGGTGGCGAGCCCCGCCTCCACGAGCCGGGCGGTGAGCACATCGAGCTCGCGCTCCATGTCGCCGCGGCGCGCCTGGATCTCCTGCTTGATGTCGCCGAGCGTCTTGCCCTGGATGCGGGCGTTGAGAAAATTGCCGGCCTCCACCAAAGCGCCGGCGGGAAGGCCTGCGGGCAGGTCGAGGAGGCGGTTTTCCACCGAGCCGTCCTCGGAGACCAGCACCACCAGGGCACGGGCCGGGTCGAGGCGCACGAACTCGATGTGCTTGAGACGCGCATTGGACTTGGAGGTCACCACCACGCCGGCGCCGCGCGAGACGCCGGAGAGCAGGGCCGATGCCTCGGCCAGCGCCGTTTCCATGGTGTGGCCGCTTGCCGCCGCCCGCATCTGCGCCTCGATGCGCGTCCGCTCGTCGGAGGTGACGTCGCCGATCTCCATCATGGCATCGACGAAGAAGCGCAGGCCCGTCTCCGTGGGCAGGCGCCCGGCGCTGGTATGGGGGGCGAAGATCAGGCCCGCCGCCTCCAGATCCGCCATGACGTTCCGGATCGAGGCCGGCGAGAGGGTCATCGGCAGGATGCGGGAGAGATGGCGCGAGCCCACGGGCTCGCCTGTGATCAGGTAGCTCTCGACGATCTGGCGGAAGATTTCGCGGGAACGGTCGTTCAGCTCCGCGATGGCGCGGGCTTCCGACAGATGGGAGAAGGGCCCGGTGGCGTGCATCCGATGGGTTCTACGCTCTCAACAACTCGACGCTGCAATGAAGCATTATGTGCGGGTCCAAGGCCTGTTAGGCAAGGCTTGACCCTTGCACAATACGCCCGGGGGCCTCAAACAGGCGTGAATCACGAGATCTGAAGGAGAATCCCGCCATGCGTCCGTCCAACCGCGCCCCCGACGAACTGCGTCCCGTCACCCTGGAGCGGGGCGTCGCACGCTATGCGGAGGGCTCCTGCCTCGTATCGTTCGGCAACACGAAGGTCATCTGCACTGCCTCCCTGGAGGAAAAGGGTCCGCCGTGGCTGCGCGGCACGGGCAAGGGCTGGGTGACGGCGGAATATTCCATGCTGCCCCGCGCCACCCATGAGCGCACCCGCCGCGAGGTCAATTCCGGCAAGCCGTCTGGCCGCACCCAGGAGATCCAGCGCCTCATCGGCCGCTCCTTGCGCGCCGTGGTCAACCTGCCGGCCATCGGCGAGCGGCAGATTGTGGTCGATTGCGACGTGATCCAGGCCGACGGCGGCACCCGCACCGCCTCCATCACCGGCGCCTGGGTGGCCCTGCACGACTGCTTCGCCTGGATGCAGAGCCGCTCGATCATCTCGATCAATCCCCTGCGCGAGCCCGTCGCCGCCATCTCCTGCGGCATCTACAAGGGCACCCCGGTGCTCGATCTCGACTATGCGGAGGACTCGGTCGCCGAGACGGATTCCAATTTCGTGATCACGGGCTCCGGCGGCATCGTCGAGGTGCAGGGCACGGCCGAGGGCAAGCCCTTCTCCGAGGAGGAGTTCCTGAATCTGCTCCGCCTCGCCAAGGCCGGCGTGGCGCAGCTCGTGGACCTGCAGAAGAAGGCCGTGGCATGAGAGCCGGGACCTCTCGTGTCGTCCCCGGCGAGCGTCAGCGAGGGAAGGGGATCCACGATCAAGCGCGGCGCTATGGCTTCCCTTCCCCTGCGATGGCTTTGCCATCTCCGGCCGGGAATGACACGGACTGGATTGAGAACTCATGAGCATGCACCGTCTTCTGACCGGCAAGGTCGTCATCGCCACCCACAATGCGGGCAAGCTGCGGGAAATGCAGGAGCTGCTCGCGCCTTTCGGGATCGAAGCCGTATCGGCCGGCGAACTCGGCCTGCCGGTGCCCGACGAGACGGGGCACATGTTCGCCGAGAACGCCGCCATCAAGGCCCATGCGGCCGCCAAGGCCACGGGGCTGCCGGCGCTTTCCGACGATTCGGGGCTCTGCGTCGATGCGCTTGACGGTGCGCCTGGCCTGTTCACGGCCGACTGGGCCGGGCCGAACAGGGATTTCTACGCCGCGATGGAGCGGGTCATGAGGGAGCTGGAGAAGCGCGAGGCCACCGATCGGCGGGCGCATTTCGTCTCGGCCCTGGTCATCGCCTGGCCCGACGGGCACGAGGAGCTGTTCGAGGGCCGCATCTTCGGCCAGGTGGTCTGGCCGCCGCGCGGCGACAAGGGTTTCGGCTACGACCCCATGTTCCAGCCGGACGGCTTCGCGGAGACCTTCGGCGAGATTTCGTCCGAGGAGAAGCACGGCATCGACTGGTCGAAGCCGCAGCCCTCAGGCCTCTCCCACCGGGCGCGTGCCTTCGTGAAGCTCGCGTCGGGGTGTTTGCACAGGATCTAAGATCCTTATCGTCATGCCCGCACTTGTTGCGGGCATCCACGTTTTCACACGGCCTAAAGACGTGGATGGCCGGGACGAGCCCGGCCATGACGGAAAGCGTCTTCCAAAAGACAAAGAGTGCCCCGAAGGGCGCTCTCGCTGCTCATAGGCTGCTTTAGACGTTGGTCGGGCCGTTGCCGCGGCGCTTGGCCATGTAGGCGTCGAACTCCTCGCGGTCCTTGGCCCGCTTCAGCTCCTCGACGAAGTTGCGGAAGTCGCGGGCTTCCTCGTCGAGCTTGCGGCGCTCTTCCTCGAGGCGCTCCAGCTCGCTGCGGCGGTAGTCGTCGAAGGCTGCGTTGCCCGTGCTGGCAAAGCCGCCGAAGCCGGCTGCGCCGCGGGACGCGAGATCATCCCGTGCCCGGCCGAAGGTGTCGCGGAAGAAGGACTTGGCCTCGTCGTATTTCGGATATCCACACATTTTCCACACCAGATAGGCCAGCGCGAGCGGCCAGACGAAGATGAAGCCCAGAATGATGCCGGCGATCTCCAGACCGCGGCCGGGCTTGCGCCCATGGCGACGGTTGGTCCGGTTATCCCACGGCCCCGCGTGCGGGCCCGCGTTCCAGGCGGCGGAGGCAGAATCTGACATCGAAGGGGTCCTATGTTAATGCTAACAACATTAACATGCGGATCGGTTTGGGCGCTTTCAAGAGATCGAACTTCAAAAATCGACAGGGAGCTTAGGCTTTGCCCTTGAGGGCGCCGTGGACGAGGGCAAGAACGCCCGCCCGCAGAAGTTCATACTTGTCCGGCAGGCCGGGGCCTTTCGGCAGCTGGCCGGCGGCGTCGAGGGTGGCGATGCCATGGGAGAGAGCCCAGACCTCGATGGCGATGAACCGGGCATCGACCGTCTGGAAGCCTTCCGGGAAGGTATCGGCAAGGGCCTTGACCAGGAAGTCGAACGCGTTGCCGGCAGGCTTGCCCCCGCTTTCCACAGTCTTGGCCCAGAAGGGGCCGCAGGAGGTCTCGCTCTCCGTGGCCTTCGCCGAAAACATGGCCGTATAGAAGCCGGGCTCCTGCTCGGCAAAGGCGAGATAGGCCTCGCCCATGCGGGTGAAACGTTCCAGCGCCGTGCCGTCGCTCTGCAGGGCTCGGCCGAGCCTCTTCGCGAGTTCGTCGTAGCCGCGGAAGGCCACCTCGGCCACCAGGGCATCCCGGCCCCGGAAATGCCGGTAGAGCGCCGCAGGCGTCACGCCCACGAGCTTGGCCGCGTCGGCGAGCGTGAACCCGCCGATGCCCCGCTCGGCAATGAAGCGCTGCGCCGCCTCGATGAGCGCCTCCTTCAGATTGCCATGGTGATAGCCCTGCCGGTCGAACGGACCGCGCCAATGCCGCATGATGGGCTCCTAAACTCTCTACCGGCCATCTTAGGCTTCCGGTGCGGCGGAAGCCAGAATGGAACGGCTCATAGAGTGAACATCATTGTGAGTGAAGAGGTTCAGAAAAGTTTGCGGTTGCGAAACCAATGCGTCATCCCGGGGCTGCGGAGCAGAACCCGGGATCGTCGGACGAATATGGCTCCCTACCTCTCCCTCAGGGAGAGGGAGTTCACAGCCACAGCCTGCATGCGTTCCCGGATCTTCGCTGCGCTTCGTCCGGGATGACAGCATCCTTGAAACCAACGCGACACCAGCACCCGTGACGTTCGCCCTCCGACCTGCCATATACGGCCCATGATCGATCACCCGACGCGCGATGTGGGCTTTGGCGTCTATGTCCATTGGCCCTTCTGCGCCTCCAAATGTCCCTATTGCGACTTCAACAGCCATGTCCGTCACCAGCCGGTGGATCAGGAGCGGTTTCTCGCGGCGTTCAAGCGCGAGATCGCCCACACGGCCGCGCGCATTCCGGGGCGGACGGTCACGAGCGTGTTCTTCGGCGGCGGCACGCCCTCGCTCATGAAGCCTCAGACCGTGGGCGCCATCCTCGATGCCATCGGCGGCGCCTGGGGCGTCGATCCGAAGGCCGAGGTGACCCTGGAGGCGAACCCCACGAGCGTCGAGGCGGAGCGCTTTCGCGGCTATCGGCATGCCGGCATCAACCGGGTGTCGCTCGGCGTTCAGGCGCTCAACGACTCCGATCTCAAGCGCCTCGGGCGCATGCATTCCGTGGATGAGGCCCTGGGCGCGGTGAAGATCGCCGCCTCCATCTTCGAGCGCTATTCCTTCGACCTGATCTATGCCCGGCCGGGTCAGACCCCGAAGGAATGGGGCGCGGAGCTGGAGCAGGCGATCTCCCATGCGGTGGAGCACCTCTCGCTCTACCAGCTCACCATCGAGCCCGACACCTGGTTCCAGCGTCTCTACGATGCAGGAAAAATCACCGTGCCGGACGAGGAGACCGGCCGCGCGCTCTACGACATCACGCAGGAAACCTGCGAGAAGCACGGCCTTCCGGCATACGAGATCTCGAACCATGCGCGGCCCGGCGCGGAATCGCAGCACAACCTGCTCTACTGGCGCTACGGCGAATACGCCGGCATCGGCCCCGGCGCCCATGGCCGCCTCGTGACCGGCAATGCACGCCTTGCCACCGCGACAGAGAAGCATCCCGAGACCTGGCTCGAACGGGTCGAGCGTGAAGGTCACGGCATCATCGACGAGGAGGTTCTGACCTCCGAGGCCGAGGGCGACGAGTTCCTGCTCATGGGCCTTCGTCTCAAGGAAGGCGTCGACCCGCGCCGCTTCGAGGCGTTCACGGGCAAGACGCTCAACCAGCGCGGCTTGCGGATTCTGAAAGAGGAAGGCCTGATCCGCCACGACGGCTCACGCCTTGCGGTGACCCCGAAGGGTTTCCCGGTGCTCAACGCGGTGATTGCGGAGCTGGCGGCTTGAGTTAATCAACCCGCCTCGTCATGGCCGTCCCCGGACTTAATCCAGGGATCAGTCCCGGTCATCCACGTCTTGTTCACTCAACCTCATCCTGAGGAGCAGACGCAGTCTGCGTCTCGAAGGATCGTCCAGTGCTCTCTGGAGCCTCCTTCGAGACGGCGCTGCGCGCCTCCTCAGGATGAGGACAGAGGGAGACTTGATGGATTCAAGACGTGGATGCCCGCAACAAGTGCGGGCATGACGGTGGGGTAATGTGCAGCGTCTACCGCTTCACCTTCGACTCGATCACATCCCACACCGTTACCGCGAGATCCGGTCCGCCGAGGCGCTTGATGGCGCGGATGCCGGTGGGGGCCGTCACGTTGATCTCGGTGAGGTTGCCGTCGATCACGTCGATGCCCACCAGGATCAGGCCCATGCGCTTGAGGTCGGGGCCGATGGTCTCGCAGATCTCGCGCTCGCGGGACGTCAGGTCCGTAGGTCTAGCCGCGCCGCCGCGCACCATGTTGGAGCGGATGTCGTTGGCCGCAGGCACCCGGTTGATCGCGCCCGCCGCCTCGCCGTCGATGAGGATGATGCGCTTGTCCCCTTCCGTGATCTTGGGCAGAAAGCGCTGGATCACCCAGGGCTCGCGGAACAGGTTGGCGAAGAGGTCGTAGAGCGAGCCGAAATTGGGATCCTCCCGCCCGACCTTGAACACGCTCGCGCCGCCATGGCCGTAGAGCGGCTTCATCACCACGTCGCCATGCTCGCGCCGGAACTCCTCGATCTCGCCTCGGTCGCGGGAAATCAGGGTCGGGGGCATCAGATGCGGGAAATGGGTGACGAAGATCTTTTCCGGCGCGTTGCGCACATGGGTCGGATCGTTGACCACGAGGGTCTTGGGGTGGATGCGCTCCAGGAAATGGGTGGCGGTGATGTAGGCCAAGTCAAAGGGCGGGTCCTGGCGCATCAGGACCGCGTCGACGGTGGAGAGATCGACCCGCTCAGGCGTTCCAAGCGTGAAGTGGTCGCCCTCCATGTCGCGTGCTTCGACCGGCTCCGCCATTGCGATCACGGCGCCGTCACGCAGGGAGAGGCGATCGGGCGTATAATGCAGGACCCGGTGCCCCCGCCGCTGGGCCTCGAGCAGGAGCGCAAAGCCCGTGTCACCCGCGATCTTGAGGCTGCGGATGTGATCCATCTGGAACGCGACGGTGAGGGTCATAGGTCAGGACTCCTTGGAAGCAGGGTTATTGGGCCAAAAATGTGGTATGGCAACTGTTCATCCCGCATGGCCTGAACGAAAGCCGGGGATGCGGGTTATTCAACGGCCCCGCTTGGCTGCTGCCCCTTGCAGATCTCCCCAAGCTTTTCCATGTGAGAGTATATGCCCCGCCGCGCCCTTCTGATCGTCAATGCCAAGAGCCGCAGCGGTGCCGCCCAGCGTGACATCGCCGTCGAACGCCTGAAAGAGCATGGAATCGAGCCGGTCCATGTGGATTGCGGCCGCCGGGAGGACCTGTCACCCCTCATCGTTAAGCACGCCAAAGATGTGGATTGCGCCGTGGTCGGCGGGGGAGACGGCACGCTCAACGCGGCAGCCTTCGGAGTCATCGAGACGGGCCTGCCGCTGGGCATCCTGCCGCTGGGCACAGCCAACGACCTCGCCCGCACCCTCGAGATCCCCCCTGATCTCGACGCGGCCACCCAGGTGATCGCCGACGGCCACACCCGCAAGATCGATCTCGGCATCGTCAATGGCGAGCCCTTCTTCAACGTGGCGAGCATCGGGCTCTCGGCGGAGCTGGCCCAGCAGCTGACGCGCGACATCAAGCGCCGCTGGGGGCGCCTCGGCTACGCCATGGTAGCCCTGAACGTTCTGATGCACGCAAAGCCCTTCCGGGCGACGATCTACAGCGAGAACGAGGCGGCGCGCGTGCGCACGCTCCAGGTCGCCGTGGGCAACGGCCGCTTCTATGGCGGCGGCAATGCGGTCGAGCAGGATGCCACCATCGACGACCACCACCTCGATCTCTACAGCCTCGAGCTGGATCGCGCCTGGAAGCTCGCCCTCATGGCTCGTTCGTTCCGTCATGGCCGCCACGGCGCGTGGAACGAGGTGCGGGCGGTGCGCGCCAAGGAGTTCGACATCCGCACCCGCAAGCCCAAGCCCGTCAACGCGGATGGCGAGATCGTCACGCAGACCCCGGCCCATTTCTCGATCCGCCCTTCGGCCGTGACGGTGTTCGCGCCGAAGAAGGCGGGAAGTTGAGGATCGAATACTGCTGAAAACGTGGATGGCCGCAACAAGTGCGGCCATGACGGCTAGGACATCTCCAGCTCGAACGCGCTCACGATATGCTGCGGCCATTGTCTCGGCGCGATGAACACCGCATCGGCGCGCCATGTCTTGTCGGCGGCCCAACCGCTTCGTGAGAGCCATGCCCGCACCGCGCGAAAAGCGCTGGCGCTTGCGCGCCGTGATGGCGGAGAGCGCGTCATCCATGAGCGCGCGCGCCTTCACCTCGACGAACGCGATGGTGTCGCCGCGCATGATGATCAGGTCGATTTCGCCGCCGGACGCCGCATAGCGGCGGGCGAGGGGGCGGTAGCCTTTCGAGACCAGGAACAGGACCGCGATCCACTCGGCGCGGTGGCCGCGCAGAAAGGTCATTTCCCGTCGGTCGAGCGCGCTCTTCATTCGCCCTTCTTGGCAAGCACCAGGGCGCGGGCATAGATCTCCCGCTTGGGCAGGTCGAGTTCCGCCGCAACGAGCGCCGCGGCGTCCTTGATCGAGTGGTTCTTCAGCGCCGCTTCGAGCTTGCCGTCGAGGACTGCATCGGCTTCCGCAGCATGCATCTCTTTGGTGGCTTCGCCGATCAGCACCACGATCTCGCCCTTGGGCGGGCCTTCCTCGGCGAATTGCCGGGCGAGCTCCGGCAGCGTCCCGCGCCGGATCGTCTCGAACATTTTCGTCAGCTCGCGCGCCACCACGGCCTGCCGCTCGCCCAGCACTTCCGCCGCATCGGCCAGCATTTCGGGCAACCGGTGCGGCCCCTCGAAGAGCATGAGCGTGCCGGGAATGGCGCCGATCTCGGCCAGCCGCGTGCGGCGCGCGCCGCTCTTCGACGGCAGGAAGCCCTCGAAGAAGAACCGGTCCGTCGGCAGGCCCGAGGCCACGAGCGCGGTGAGCACGGCGGAGGGGCCGGGGATCGGCGTGACCGGAAGCCCTTCCTCGATGGCCGCCTGCACGAGCTTGTAGCCGGGATCCGACACCAGCGGCGTTCCGGCATCGGAAACCAGGGCCAGCGCCTGTCCTTCGCGGATGCGGTGGACCATGCGTTCGCGCACGGCCTCGTTGGAATGCTCGTGATAGGCCACCAGCGGCGTGGTGATGCCGTAATGGGCCAGAAGCGTCTTCGTCACCCGGGTGTCCTCGGCCAGGACCGCGTCCGCCGCGGCCAGCACGCTGAGCGCGCGGAAGGACACGTCCTGCAGGTTGCCGATCGGGGTCGCGACCACATAGAGGCCGGGCGAGAGGGGCTTGGCCTCGGCGGCAAGGCCGAAGGCGGTGAAGGTGGCGATCCGCTCATTGGGCTCGCGCCGCTTCGTTCGATTGTCGATTCTCTGAGTCATGGGATCGGCACTCTCGCATGAAGCGGGACCTTCGCGAAAGCCGGGTTGTCAGGCCTTCGTACGGTCCGTGAGAAACAATGTTTACTTTTCTGTGCTACGCTTCATTCCAATAACAGAAGCTGTTTCCAAAGGGGGGTGGAGATGGCACACGTGTCGTGTGGTCGGGCTCGGAGCTTTCCGGATCGTGCGGCCTGGGCTTTTGTCCTGGCCGCGTCGCTGGGCCTGTCAGGGTGTATGGGCTCGGAGAGCCGTGTGTCGTCGCGCAAGGTCAACCGGCCTCAGGCTGCTCCGGTCGAGCCGCCTTATGCGGCCGGGGTGACGCCGCCCGCTGCTGCGATGCCTGCGTCGGGGCCGCTCGCAGGCTCCACCACCATCGGCACCGGCCCGGTCAAGGTCGCCCTGATCCTGCCCATGAGCGCTCCCGGCCAGGGAGGCGGCGTGGCCCAGAGCATGCGCAATGCCGCCGAGATGGCGGTGAGCGAATTCCAAGGCCAGGACATCACCCTCCTCGTGAAGGACGACAGCGGCACGCCCGAGGGCGCACGGGCCGCGGCACAGCAGGCACTCGCGGAAGGGGCCGAGCTCATCGTCGGCCCGGTCTTTTCCGGCTCCGTTCAGGCGGCCGCCCAAGTGGCGCGCGAGCGGGGCAAGCCCATCATCGGCTTCTCGTCGGATGCGAGCGTCGCCATCCGTGGCGTCTATCTCCTGAGCTTCCTCGTGCAGGAGGAGGTCGACCGGATCGTCGCCTTCGCCGCTGCCCAGGGGCGCCGCTCGATCGCGGCCCTGATCCCGGAGACGCAATATGGCCGCGTGGCCGAGGCGCGGCTGCAGCAGGCTGCGGCCCGGCAGGGCCTGCGCGTCGCCGCGCTCGAATATTACCCAGCCGGTCAGCCGCAGGTGAGCGTGCAGCGCCTGTCGCGCGTGATCGGCGGAGCCGCTCCGCAAGCCGACGCCCTGTTCATTCCCGACAACGGCGACGGCCTGCCGGCGGTTGCCCAGGCGTTGCAGTTGGCAGGCTTCGATCCCACGCGGGTGAAGCCACTCGGCACCGGCGTGTGGAACGAGCCGCGCATCTTTGCCTTGCCGGCGCTGCAGGGCGGCTGGTTCGCTTCACCCGACAATCGCGGCTTCGAGGCTTTCGCCGAACGCTACCGCGCGCGCTTCAACACCGACCCGATCCGCCTTGCGACCTTGTCCTATGATGCCGTGACCCTGGCGGCGGCGCTCGCGCGCATGCAGGGCGTGCAGGGTTTCAGCGATGCGATGCTGACCAACCCGGCGGGCTTCGCCGGAGCCGACGGCGTCTTCCGCTTCAACCCCGATGGCACCAATGCCCGCGCGCTCACGGTGCAGGAGATCCGGAGCGGCGGCGCCGTCGCGATCAGCGGTGCGCCAAGGACGTTGGTGGCTGGGAACTGACATCATCCAGCACCTCACTCCGTCATCACCGGCCTTTGCCGGTGATCTCGGCTGGTTGAGGCGCTGAGCCGCACCGAAGCGGGATGGCCGGGACGAGCCCGGCCATGACGTGAGGATTCCAATCAAGCTAAAAACAGACCGACTACTTGCGCGTCAGCGTCGCGCTCAATTTGGGCTTGTTGTTGAGGCTCTGGAACACCACGCAGTAGCGCTCAGTGAGCTTGAGCAGCTGGTCGATCTTCTCCTGCGGCGCATCCGTGTCGACCTCGAAGGAGAGGCGGATGTTCTTGAAGCCCACGGGCGCTGTCTTGTCGACGCCGAGCGTGCCGCGGAAATCCAGATCGCCTTCCGCCTTCACGGCGCCGTGGCGAAGATCGATCTCAAGCGCGGTCGCAACAGCCTTCAGCGTGACGCCAGCGCAGGCCACGAGCGCTTCGAGCAGCATGTCGCCCGAGCACAGCTCCGCGCCGGAACCGCCGGTGGCCGGGTGCAGGCCTGCCACGGCAAGCGTGCGACCAGTATCGACCTTGCAGGCGATGTGCTGGTCGTCGAGGGTGCCTTGCGCCTTGAGGGTGATGACGGCGGAGTCCGGGTCACTGCGGTACTGATCCTTCAACGGCGCCTGGAGAGCGCGGAGGGCGGTCACATCCATGATGGTGTCCTTGAGCTGTGTTACCACCACAGCGCGGCGGCCTGACGGTCGCGTTCGCGCTGGGGCTGCTGTTGTGGAGCTTTGAGGGAATGGTCGAGGGCCGTCAAGACGCGGCGCACGGAGGTCTCGAAGGGAAGCCCTGTCCTGTCGCGCGGGCGCGACAGCGTGAGCGGCAGTTCATCGAAGATGCGGCCGGGCTTGGGCTGCATGACCACGGCGCGGTCGGCGAGCGTCACCGCCTCCTGCACGTCGTGCGTGACGAGCACCACGGTTGGGCGCGTTTCTTCCCACAGGCCGAGCAGATGATCGTGCAGGCTGGCGCGGGTGAACGCATCAAGGGCCGAGAACGGCTCGTCGAGGAGCAGCACCTTCGGGTTGGTCACGAAAGCGCGGGCGATCGACACGCGCTGCTGCTGTCCCCCTGACAGATCGCGCGGCCAGCGGCTGGCGTGCTCGGCGAGGCCGATCTTTTCGAGCGCATGCGTGACGCGCGCTTTCGTCTCGGCGGCGCTTAATCCGTCGAGCCCGAAGGCGATGTTGTCGAAGACCGACAGCCAGGGCAGCAGGCGCGGCTCCTGGAACACGATCCCAACCGCAGGATGAGGGCCGGACAGCACTTCACCGTCAAGGCGGATCCGCCCGGCGCTTTCACGGTCCAGACCCGCGATGAGGCGCAGGAGCGTGGTCTTGCCGCAGCCCGAGCCGCCGATCAGCGCTACGATCTCGCCCTCATGCACGGTGAGATTGATGTCGGAGAGCGCGCGTGTGCCATCGGCGTAGGTCTTGGAGAGATGTTCGAAGGACAACATCTAACGACCTCGCGTATAATTCACCGACCTCATCCTGAGGAGGTGCGAAGCACCGTCTCGAAGAAGCATCCAGTGCATACTGGACACGCAACCCTCGTCCTTCGAGACGCCGCTGCGCGGCTCCTCAGGATGAGGGCTGCTGGTTGTCCAGCTATTGCGGATGAACAGCATCACAACCTCTCCCGCACAGTGTCCTGCCAGCGCACGAGCGGCTTGGTCGCCGCGACCAGCAGGCTGTCAGCCGTCTTGCCGAGCAGCGCGAAGGCGATGATGGCCGCGAGGATCTGGTCGGGCTTGCCCATTTGCTGCCCGTCGACGAGCAGATAACCCAAGCCCTCGGAGGCGCCCATGAACTCGGCCGCGACCACGAACATGAAGCCGAGTCCGAGGCCCGACCGCAGTGCGATCACGGCTTCCGGCAAAACCGCCGGCAGCAGGATGCGGCGGGCGAGCTGGGCGCGCGAGAGGCGGAATACGTGGCCGACCTCCACGAGCTTACGGTCGACGGAGAGGATCGCGCCCGCGATGCCGAGATAGACGGGAAAGAACACGCCCACCGCGATGAGTGCCACTTTCGAGGCCTCGAAGATGCCGAGCCACAGAATGAACAGCGGCACCCAGGCGATGGAGGGAATAGCACGCAGGGCCTGCAGGGTCGGGTCGAGCAATTGCCGGAGGGTCTGGCTCGAACCTGAAAGCGCGCCGAGCACGATGCCGGACAAGGCGCCGATGACGAAGCCAACGAGAACGCGCCACAGCGTCATCCAGGCATGGGTCCACAACTCGCCCGTTTGCGCGAGCCCCCAGAGCATCGCGATGATGCGGCTCGGCGGCGGCACGAGGCGACCTTCTGCAAGGCCGAAGGTGACGGCGGCTTCCCAGAGAAGCGCAATGGCGACAGGCAGGAAAAAGCCGAGAAGGATGCGCCAGTCAAAGACGCGTCGCTTCTCGGTGGAGGTTGGGGCCGCGAGAGCGGCGGCACCCTCATGGGAGGACCAGGCTTGGCCGGCGTGTCGTGCGGAAAAGTGGTTCCGGTTTTCCGCACTCAACGACACGCCCTTCAAGGAAGCAGGCATCGGATTGGTCCCAAAAGTGGTGTCCACTTTTGGGTCCGATGCTGTGGCTTGGCCTGTCACGGCGCTCTCCCGTGATGAAATCATCAGCGCGACGCGGTGGCGAAGCGGCGGTCGATCAGCGAGTCGACGGCGGCGCGCACATTGGTCTCAGGAGCGATGACGCCGGCCTGCTGCAGGGCGAGGCCTGCGGCCAGGATGGTGTCGACCTGGGGCTGACCGATAGAGGAATGCGTGAGTTCCGTGCGCTCGAGCTGCCGCTCGATCACTGGCTCTGCGAGCTTGGTGTAGGAGATCAGGGACTTCTTCAGCTCGTCCTTGTTGGCCAGCGCATATTTGCGCGCTTCCTCATAGGCCTTGAGCACGCGCTCCACGAGGGCCGGGTTCTCCTTGGCAAAAGCTTCCGAGACGTTGAGCACGCCCCAGGTGTTGGCGCCGGCGTTGCGGTAGAAGAGCTGCGCGCCGGTTTCCACTTCGGCTGCCGCCATCAGCGGGTCGAGACCGGCCCAGGCATCCACGTCGCCGCGCTCGAGCGCCGTGCGTCCGTCCGGATGCTGGAGCAGAACGAGCTTCACGTCCTTTTCGGTAAGCTTGGCCTCCTGCAGGGCGCGCACCAGGAAGATGTGCGGATCGGTGCCGCGGGTTACGGCCACGCGCTTGCCCTTCAGGTCCTCGACCTTGCTGATGCCCGTATCCTTGCGGGTCACGAGCGCCGTCCATTCAGGGCGGGAATAGACATAGATCGACTTGATCGGGTTGCCGTTGATCTTGCCGATCAGGGCGGCGGCGCCGGCCGTAGAGCCGAAATCGATCGAGCCGGCATTCAGGAATTCAAGCGCCTTGTTGGAGCCGAGCGACTGCACCCAGCGCACCTTGATGCCATCCTTCTCCAGCTCCTTCTCGAGGAAGCCCTTGTCCTTCAGAACGAGGCTCACCGGGTTGTAGGTGGCGAAGTCGATCTTGATTTCCTTGGGCTGCGCAATGGCGCCGTTCGCGAGCAATGTCAGGCTCGTGGCAACAGAGGCGGCGAGGAGAAGGCGGCGGGTCAGGCTCATCGTGTTGGTCCCATGGTTGGCGCATGGGAGCATCGTGAGAGGCGCCCGGCGCTTTAGCTGCACTTGTTTCGCGCCCGCAATCTGCATGCTTCAAATCGGCGCGTGTCCTTTTTATAGAACCGGATGTTTTTTATGTCAAACATCATTCCTTATAAAGAACATCTTATCCGCTTTTCCGGATAAAACCAGTCCGCCCTTGGGCGGAGGTCGTTTCTGGTGGTAAGCCGAACGACACCTCGTATACGGTTGTTCCATGGCATCCCTTCAGCCTCAGACCATTCTGCAAAGCCTTGGCAGCCAGGCAATCCAGGATGCCGCAGGCTTACGTGCCGGGCTCGTTCCCCTGCTCAAGACCTTCCTCGATGAGGAGAGGGCGGAGGCCGAGGCGAAGCTTCTGGAGAAGCAGGACGGGCTCGTCTGCGCCCGCTACCTGTGCGAGCGCATGGATGAACTGGTGCGCATCGTCCACGATGCGGTCGTCCAGCACCTCTACCCCAGCGCCAATCCCTCTGCCGGAGAGCGCCTCGCCGTGGCGGCGACCGGCGGTTACGGGCGCGGCACCCTGGCGCCGGGCTCCGACGTCGACCTCCTGTTCCTCCTGCCCTACAAGCAGACCGCCTGGAGCGAGAGCGTGGTCGAGGCCATGCTCTACGTGCTGTGGGACCTCAAGCTGAAAGTCGGGCACGCGACCCGCTCCGTGGAGGAGTGCCTGCGGGAGGCGCACGCGGACATGACGATCCGCACCTCGCTTCTCGAAACGCGCTTCCTGTTCGGGGATGGGGAGCTCTTCGACAATCTGACCAAGCGCTTCGACAAGGAAATCATCGCCACCTCGGCTCCCGCCTTCGTCGATGCCAAGCTGAAGGAGCGCGATGCGCGCGTGGCCAAGGCCGGCGCCTCCCGCTACCTCGTCGAGCCCAACGTGAAGGACGGCAAGGGCGGCTTGCGCGATCTCAACACGCTCTTCTGGATCGCCAAATACGTCTACCGGGTGAAGGAGCCCGAGGAACTGGTGGCGGCGGGCCTGTTCACGCAGGATGAGTTCAATCTGTTCGCCCGCTGCGAGGAGTTTCTGTGGCGCGTGCGCTGCCACATGCATTTCGCCACCGGACGCGCCGAAGAGCGCCTGACCTTCGACCTGCAGCGCACGATCGCCGAACGCATCGGCTATGCTCCCCGGGGCGGCTTGTCGGCCGTCGAGCGGTTCATGAAAGCCTACTTCCTGATTGCCAAGGACGTTGGCGATCTCACCGCCATCGTCTGCGCCGAACTCGAAGCCCGGCAGACCAAGCCCCGCCCCATGCTCGACCGTGTTTTCGGCCGCTTCCGCCGCCGTCGTGGCGGTGCGCTCGTGGGTGACGGCTTCATCATCGACAACAACCGCCTGAACGTCGAGAACGAGGATGTCTTCGAGCACGACCCCGTCAACCTGATCCGCCTGTTCTGGCTCGCCGACCGGCACAACCTGGCGATCCATCCCGACGCCAAGCGTCTGGCCACACGCTCGCTCAAGCTCATCGGCCCGAGCCTGCGCAACGATCCGGAAGCCAACCGGCTGTTTCTCGAGATCATCACGTCCAAGAATGCCCCGGAGGTGGTGCTGCGCCAGATGAACGAGGCCGGCGTGCTCGGCCGCCTCGTTCCGGATTTCGGCCGCATCGTCGCGATGATGCAGTTCAACATGTATCACCACTACACGGTGGACGAGCACCTCGTCCGCTCGGTGGGCGTGCTCACGGAGATCGAGGCGGGCCTCCTCGCCGGCGAGCACCCGCTGGCGAACCGGATCTTTCCCACCATCCAGAACCGGCGGGCGCTCTATGTCGCCGTGTTCCTGCACGACATCGCCAAGGGGCGGCCGGAGGATCACTCGACGGCCGGTGCCGCGATCGCCCGCAAGCTCGGGCCGCGCTTCGGCCTCTCTGACGCGGAGACCGACACGGTCGCCTGGCTCATCGAGCACCACCTGCTCATGTCGAACACGGCACAGAGCCGCGACCTGTCCGATCCCGCCACCATCAAGAGCTTCGCCGAGGTGGTGCAGACCATGGAGCGCCTGAAGCTCCTGCTCGTGCTCACCATCGCGGACATCAAGGCCGTGGGGCCGGGCACCTGGACCGGATGGAAGGGCCAGCTCCTGCGCAATCTCTATCACGAGACCGAGGTGCTCCTTGGCGGCGGGGCCGCGGATCTCGCCCGCTCCGAGCGCGTGCGCCTGGCCCAGGAGCAGCTGCGCGCCGAATTGCTCGATTGGTCGGACGAGGAGTTCGAGGCTTATGCGGCCCGCCATACGCCGGGCTACTGGATGAAGACCGACGAGACCCGGCGGGCGAAGCAGGCCCGTCTCCTGATGGAAGCGGAGAAAGGCGGGCGGACCGTCACCACCGCGTATGAGACGGACCAGTTCAGGGCCGTGACCGAACTCACGATCCTGTCACCGGACCATCCGCGCCTTCTTGCGATCATCACGGGAGCCTGCGCGGCGTCCGGCGGCAACATCGTCGATGCGCAGATCTTCACTACCACGGACGGTCTTGCGCTCGACACCATCGTTCTGTCCCGCGCCTTCGACCGGGACGAGGACGAGCTGCGGCGGGCCGAGCGGGTCGCCAAGGCCATCGAGCGGGCCCTGAAAGGCGAGGTGAGGATCGCCGATCTCGTGGACGGCAAGCGCCCGTCGAAGGAGCGCTCGCGGGCCTTCCACGTTCCGCCGGAGGTGACCATCGACAATTCCCTGTCGAACCGCCAGACGGTGATCGAGGTCTCCGGCCTCGACCGGCCGGGCCTGCTCTACGACCTCACCACGGCCTTGGGGAAGCTCAACCTCAACATCGCCTCGGCCCATATCGTGACCTTCGGCGAGAAGGCCGTGGACGTGTTCTACGTGACGGACCTGACCGGCACGAAGGTCACCCATGCGGGCCGCCAGGCCACCATCCGCCGGGCCCTGCTGGACGTATTCAAGGCAGAGGAAACCGCCTCTCTCCAGCGGCGCAGCGCTTGATTTGTGGCGCCCGTGACCTGATATGTGCCCCGAACCCTCGTTTCTCCCACCTTCAGTTGATCGACCATGAATCCGAACGACACGGAAAACCAGAACGCGGCCCCGCAGGCCGAGCCCGCCAACGATGCTGCCCAAGAGGCTGCTTCCGCGCCCGAGGCCGACCCGATCGCCGTTCTCGAGGCCGAGAAGGCGGATCTCAAGGACAAGCTCCTGCGCCTGATGGCCGATATGGAGAATCTGCGCCGCCGCACCGAGCGCGAGGTGGCTGACGCCCGCACCTACGCGGTGGCGAACTTCGCCCGCGACATGCTCAACGTGGCCGACAATATCCGCCGCGCCATCGAGAGCGTGCCGGAGGAGGCGAGCAGAACCGCCGAGGGCGCCTTCAAGGGCCTCATCGACGGCATCGACCTTACCGAGCGCGACCTGTTGAAGAACCTGGAGCGGCACGGGGTGAAGCGGCTCGACCCGCAGGGCCAGAAGTTCGACCCGAACCTGCACCAGGCCATGTTCGAGATCCCCAACGCCGAGGTGCCGAACGGCACGGTCCTGCAGGTGGTCCAGTCCGGCTACGTGATCGGCGAGCGCGTCCTGCGCCCTGCGCTGGTCGGCGTCTCCAAGGGCGGCCCGAAGGCTGCCGCGAATGGCGCCGGCGGCGAGACAGCGGACAACTCGTCCGCGTCGTAAGAGACCGGATTTTCCGGTGAATCAGTCCCGCTTCGCCTGAAAATGCTGTAAGCGAACACCCCATAAGCCCTCATCCTGAGGAGGCCGTCAGGCCGTCTCGAAGGACGAGGGCGCCTCCAGTGCTCTCTGGACCCTCCTTCGAGACGCCGCTCCGCGGCTCCTCAGGATGAGGTCCGGGATTATGGCAAGGTGTTCTCGGTGAATTTCATCCAATCCATCCCCTTCGAGACCATCGGCGTCGCCGTCTTCGCGCTCTCCGGCGCCCTGATGGCGGCCCGCAAGGGCATGGACCCGTTCGGCTTCGCGCTTCTGGCAACCCTTACGGGCGTCGGCGGAGGCACCGTGCGGGACCTGCTCATCGGCATCCGTCCGGTCTTCTGGGTGGGTGATCCGGTCGACGTGCTCGTCTGCCTCATCGTGGCCGAACTGGTCTTCGCCCTCGGCCCCAAGCGCGTCACCTGGATCGAGGGCGGGCGGCAGGGGCGTCTGCTGCTCTGGGCGGATGCCCTGGGCTTGGCCCTGTTCGCAGTCTCGGGCACGGCCAAGGCGCTCGGCGCCGGCGTGCCGGCCCTGTCGGCGGTGGCGCTCGGCACCGTCACGGCCACGTTCGGCGGTATCATCCGGGACATCTTCGCGGGAACGACGCCCCTGGTCTTGCGCAAGGAGATCTATGTCACGGCGGCGGCCCTGGGGGCTGCCGTCATGGTAGGCCTGCAATCCCTCAGCCTCGATCCGTTCCTCAGCGCGGCGCTGGGCTTTGTTGCCGCCTTCGGTTTAAGAGCGCTCGCCCTCCTGCACGGTTGGTCCCTGCCGGCCTTTCCGGCTCGGGATTAGTACGGGTTCATCTCCACGCCGTCGATCACCGCCCGGAAGCGCCGCAGGTTTTCGTCCCGCTGCTCCACCCGGGTCAGGCCCACCATGCGCACGTAGCGGCCGGGCTCGAAGCGGATGGTCTGCATCACGATGACCGGCTGGCCCGATTCCGCCTCCACCGCCTTGGCGACGATCTCGTGCCAGTCCTGGCCCTTGAAGCGGAAGGATTCCGAGCGCTCGACCCTCACCTCCTTGAGGATCTGGTTGGCGTTGAGCGCCGCGCGGGCGAACTGGTTGCGCTGATCGCCGGCGGGCGGCGCGGCACCGGGGGAGGCGGCCATAATCAGGATCGGCTGCTCCACTGCCTTGATCGTGTCCTTGGGACCGTCCGTGAACAGGACGGAGTTGCCGGAGATCGCCCGCACGGGGCGGAAGCCCGCAAGGTCGCCGAGCCGGAACGGCATGGCGGAAACCTGCTCCTCGATGGGAATCGGCCCGCGCAGGGCAACGCTCTTCAGGGCCTCCCGGATCTGGTTCTCGCTGTAGCCGTCGGCACCCCCGCGCACCTGCGCGATGATGAGGCCGGTCACGTCCTGGCCCTTGACGGCCATGACCCATTTACGTCCCTCCACAGGGCCTTCCATGGTGCCGCCGATCAGCATCCCAGCCTTGTCGCCGAGCTTCAGGGTCTCGCGTGAGGTCTCGTTCAGTCCCTGGCGCTTCAGGGCATCCTTGGTGAAGCCCTTGACCAGCTGCTCATAGGCCTGTGCAGGCATCTCCACGAGGTTGATGGCGGCGGCCTTCTCCTCGTTCTCGAAGCCGCTGAAGCGCCGCGACACGGTCATGTCCTGCGGCGGCACGATGCCGATCCGCGAGGCCGGCGGAAACACGGGCTCGGCCGCGAGGGCGGCCTGAACCGACAGGATGACGCCTAAGGCAGCGGCTGCAAAAGCTTTCATGGGTATGCCCCTCCAGGAAACGTGCAGGTCGTGGTTTAGCAGAGGCTAGCGCATCGTGCGGAAAAGTGGGAACCGGTTTCGCTGGCGCGGCCCGCCGGGTCCGGTCCACACGATGCGCTAGCTATGGATTGAGCATCCGATGGATCCCAAAAGTGCAAATCCACTTTTGGGTCCGATGTTCAGAGCGGCTTTTCCACCTTGCGCAAGGTGAGATTGAGGCGCCCGCCCTGCGGCAGCAGGTCCGAGCTGCCGGCGCTCAGCCGGTCGACGCCATGATAGATCAGCCGTGCCGGGCCGCCGAACACGATCGCGTCACCGGAGCGAAGCTTGATCGATTTCGTTGGGTCCTTGCGCTCCAAGCCGCCATAACGGAACAGTGCCGTGTCGCCCAGGGACAGGGAGACGACGGGGGCGTCGAACTCCTCCTCATCCTTGTCTTGGTGCATCCCCATGCGGGCTGCGGGCTCGTAGAAGTTGATCAGGCAGGCATCGGGCGGATGCGGGTAGTTGCTCAACGCCTCCCAGGCCTCGAGCACCTGGGCAGGCATGGTGGGCCAGGGCTCGCCTGTCTCAGGGTGCGTGGGCTGGTAGCGATAACCCTGCACATCCGACACCCAGCCCAGCCGCCCGCAATTGGTCATGCGCACGGAGAACGGTTTTCCGGTGCGCGGCATGCGCGGAGTGAAGAGGGGTGCTGCCTTCGTGATCTCGCGCAGCGACTGGAGCAGGTGTTCCTGCGCAGGTCGGTCGAGATAGTCGGGGTGGTAGACGAGGCCGGGAGCGAGGGTGATGGCGGACATTCATTCATCCTGACATGGTCCTTTCTCCTTCGTCATCCCGGGCTTGTCCCGGGGGTCCACGTCTTTGCCGGCGCTGAAGACGTGGATGGCCGCAACAAGTGCGGCCATGACGCGTAGTGAGAACTATAGCGTCGACGATGAGGCGCGCCCTTACCCCTCCAGCACCTTCTTGTCGGCGACCGTCGTGTCCTCATTAAGCTTGTAGACGAGCGGGATTCCCGTCGCGAGCTCGAGGCCGGGGATCGTCTCGGAGGTGAGGCCGTCGAGCACCATCACGAGGGCGCGCAGCGAGTTGCCGTGGGCGGCGACCAGCACGCGCTCGCCGCGCATGACGCGGGGCAGGATCTCGCGGATGTAGTAGGGCAGCACGCGGGCCACCGTGTCCTTCAGGCTCTCGCCGCCGGGGGGCGGCACGTCGTAGGAACGGCGCCAGAGATGGACCTGCTCCTCGCCCCAGCGGGCGCGGGCATCGTCCTTGTTGAGGCCGGCGAGATCGCCGTAGTCGCGCTCGTTCAGGGCCATATTCGCAATGGTCCTGAGATCCGGCTGGCCGATCTCCTCCAGGATCAGCTTGCAGGTGCGCTGAGCGCGAGAGAGATCGGACGTGAATGCGACGTCGAACTGGACTCCCATTTCTTTCAGCCGCTGACCGGCGGTGCGCGCTTCCTGGACGCCGAGATCGGTCAGGCCCGGATCCTTCCAGCCGGTGAACAGGTTCTTGAGGTTCCATTCGCTCTGGCCGTGGCGGGCAAGCACAAGAAGGCGATCCATGCTGGGAGTTCTCCGCGTTGCTTCCCTCCCCCTTGCGGGGAGGGGTAGGGGTGGGGGTGGTCTGACCGGGTGAGCGTTCGATGGGGCCGGTGCTGTTTTAGCCTAGCGTTTCCGTGTTCAGGCACAGCGTTCCGACTTTGCGACCCCCACCCTTGGTCCCTCCCCGCAAGGGGGAGGGAAGAAGTCTCGTTTTAGAGCCGATCGAGGCCAAGGACATGGTCCATGGTGTAATAGCCGGGCTTCTTGTCGAAGCCCCAGAGCGCGGCCCTGACGGCGCCGCGGGCGAAGAGGCCCCGGTCCTCGGCCCGGTGCGACAGCTCCAGGCGCTCGCCGGCGCCGGCGAAGATCACCGAATGCTCGCCCACCACGGTGCCGCCGCGCAGGGTCGCAAAGCCGATATCGCCCGGATTGCGCGCGCCGGTATGCCCGTCGCGGCTGCGCACGGAGCGCTCCTTCAGGGACACCTTCCGTCCCTCAGCCGCCGCCTCGCCGAGAAGCAGCGCCGTGCCCGAGGGCGCGTCCACCTTCATGCGGTGGTGCATTTCCAGCACCTCGATGTCGAAATCCTCACCGAGGGTCGCCGCCGCCTTGCGTACGAGGCCTGCCAGCAGGTTGACGCCGAGCGACATGTTGCCGGACTGGATGATGCGCGCATGGCGTGCGGCCGCCTCGAGCTTGGTGAAGTCGTCTTCTGCCAAGCCGGTGGTGCCGACCACATGAACGATGCGGGCCTGGGCTGCGAGCGCCGCCAAGGCCGTGGTGGCGGCAGGCGCCGTGAAGTCGAGAACGCCGTCGGCCTGGGCGAAGACGGGCAGGGGATCGTCGGTCACCGTCACGCCGAGCTGGCCGGTGCCGGCGAGAAGCCCGGCATCCTGTCCGAGAACCGGCGAGCCCTCCCGCTCGATGGCGCCGACAAGGGTGCAGCCTTCCGCCTCGGTCACGGCCTTGATGAGCATGCGGCCCATGCGTCCGGCGGCGCCCACCACGACAAGTCGCATCTCGCTCATGGCCGTTCTCCTGTTATCTTAGAATCGGGTATAGCGGCTCGGGGCGCAGGTGAGAAGCGTGGAGGTTTTCCCACCTTTGTCATCCCCGGCGAGCGCAGCGAGGGAAGGGGATCCATAGCGTCGAGCGTGTGAGTGGATTCCCTTCCCCTCCGCTACGCTCCGGCCGGGAATGACACCCTCCCACGTCATCACCGGCCTTGTGCCGGTGATCCCGATCACATGGAGCGCGGCGCTCTTCAACATCGAGATGCCCGCGACAAGCGCGGGCATGACGGCTGAAGGATGGCTTAACCCGGCTGCGGTCCCTCGTAGCCTTCGATGATGATGATGTCGGCGACCGCGTGGCCGTCGCGCTCGGCCTTTGCCGCCTGATACTCAGGCGAGTCCCAGCATTCCAGCGCCGCCTCGTAGCTCGGAAACTCGATCACCACGTTGCGGGCGCGCGCTTCGCCCTCGGCAGCCCGATAGGCGCCGCCGCGCACCAGGAAGCGGGCGCCGTATTTGGCGAACGGCACCGCATTGGCCTTCACGTAGTTCTGGTAGGCGTCGGGGTTCGAGACATCGACGCGGCCGATCCAATAGCCCTTCATCGCTTCAAGCTCCTTCCACGAGAACGAATTCGGCCACGCAGGCGCCGTCGCGCTTGGCCTTCGCGGCCTGATATTCGGGAGAGTTGTAATAGGTTCTGGCCTGCTCAACCGAGTCGAACTCGATCACCACGTTGCGGGGCCGCGCCTCGCCTTCGAGTGCTTCATAGGCGCCGCCGCGCACTAGCGGCCGGCCGCCATACTGGCGGATCGCTTCGGTCGCGCCTTTGGCATATTCCGCATAGGCTTCCGGGTTGGTGACGGTGACGCGGGCAATGACATAGCCTTTGGGCATCAGGCGCTCCTCTCAAACTTTGGGTGTCGCAGCGAACGCCAGGGCGGCCGTAGCGTCAAGCCATCGCGTCATGTTTTCCGACGGTGATCAATCCGCCAGAAGAGCCGGCAGGTCCGCCAGCATTCTGTCGCGGGCACGGAAGCTCGCCACGGAGTTTTCCTTGCGCTCGTCGCGGATCAGGCGCGTAAAGAGGATCTTGCGCTCGCCCTTCTGCGCCCATCCGATAAACCAGCCGAACTGGCGGTCGCGGTTTGGGCTGCCGTCCCGCGCAGGCTGAAAGCCCGAGCCTGTCTTGGCATAGGCCGTCCAGCCGTCGGGCAGCGGGAAGGTCGGCATGACCGCAAGCATCATGTCATGGGCTTTCGTGGAGACAGGCAGCTCGCGCTTGAGGAGCTTTGTCAGAAAGCCGATCTGCTCAACCGGCGAGATCTGCAGGGATGAGCTCAGCCACGAGTGGGTCAGGCCGTTGGCTTTGCCCTTGTCGCCACTCACGTCGCGATTGCCGTATTGAAATGCATCGACATAACGCCGGAAGCGCTCCATGCCGATCTCGCGGGTCAGAGCCTGCGAGTACCAGACCACGGAGTCGCGCAGCCACGGGCGCGGCGTGATGGTCTTCCGCCAGGCCTCGTTCCAAGCCTTGTATTCCGGCTTGTAGGGCCAGGCAGGCTCGTCCTCGTCCTTGAGGATGCCGGCATCATAGCCCATCAGGCTCAAAGGAACCTTGAAGGTGGAGGCCGGGCTGTTGCGGCGCTCGCAATCGCCCTCGCGCTTCAGGATACGGCCGGTGTCGAGTTCGGTGACGAGCGTGCAGGTATGGGCGAGAACCTGTCCGCCGGCGAGCAGAAAACTACACAGCAGAGCCAGTCGCATAGTGCGCATCAAAATGCTCCTGAGGATTGGGATCATCAGTTTGTAACGCGGGTCTCCCTCCCCCTTGCGGGGAGGGGCAGGGGTGGGGGTGGTGTGACCGGGTGAGCGATGGTGGAAGCTGTCCCAACCTTTGCGGTTCCTGAATTAAGACCAGCCTCTGACTTTTCGACCCCCACCCTTTATCCCTCCCCGCAAGGGGGGAGGGAAATACCTCGCACAACCTTATGAGCCAGACTTTGAAGACCGTGGTCAGGCGTTGGCGATGTCGCGCACGATGGCTTCCGCGGCTGCGCGCGGGTCGGCGGCCTTCACGATGGGGCGGGCCACCACGAGATGGTTGGCGCCCAGGCGAATGCCTTCCGCCGGCGTGACGATGCGCTTCTGGTCCCCGGCATCGGCACCGGCCGGGCGGATGCCAGGCGTGACGATGAGGCGGTCCGTGCCGACGATGGAGCGCACGCGCTGGGCTTCCGGAGCCGCGCAGACGATGCCGTCGACGCCGAGATCACGCGCCTGTCCCGCGCGTTGCGCGACGAGATCTGCGGCCGACACCGGAGCATAGCCTGCTTCCACGAGATCGTTGTCGTCGTAGGATGTGAGCACGGTGACCGCGAGGATCTTCAGGGATGATCCCGCCTTTCCGGCCACCGCCGCGCGCATGGTCTGCGGATAGGCATGGACCGTGAGAAACGTGGCGCCGAGGCGCGCCACCGATCGCACGCCTTCCTCCACCGTGTTGCCGATGTCGTGCAGCTTGAGATCGAGAAAAACCTTCTTGCCCTGGCCGATCAGCTCGCGGGCGAACTCGAACCCGCCCGCGTAAGCCAGTTGATAGCCGATCTTGTAGAAGGTGCCGGCATCGCCGATGCGCCCAACAACGGAGCGCGCCTCTTCGACGGACGGAACGTCGAGACCGATGATGAGCCTGTCGCGAATGTCTCCTGCGGGAACGGGACTCGTCGGAAGAGACATCGCGGCGCTCATGGATTGGTGACCTTGTTGTAGACCCAGACGCGGGCCGGGGGCAGGTTGCGCCAGATGCGGTTGGAGGCTCTGGCCTTGTAGCTCTGCGAGCGCGCCGGGATCGGCGGCACCACCGCGTAGGTGAACTGGATGAAGGGCGCGCCCGGATGCATCATGGCCTGCGCGGTCTCGAGCAGCTCCAGGCGCTGATCCATGGGCTTGGTGAAGAGCGGCAGGCTCGACACGGTGGCGGCCCCCGGCTCCTTCAGGATGCCGGAGAGCGTCTCTTTCAGATCGTAGGCGTCGCCCTGGATGATCGTCGCCTTGGGAAAGCGGCGCTTCAGGAGCTGGCAGAATTCGGGATTGTACTCGATGAGCACCAGACGGTCCTGCGCCACGCCCCGGCGGATCAGGGCATCGGTCACCGGGCCGGTGCCGGGACCGAGCTCGATTACCGGTCCGGGAATGCGCGGATCCACATAGGACGCCATGGTCCGGGCCAGGATCTTGCCGGACGGGGTGACGGCTCCCATGACGAGCGGCCGCTCGAGCCATGAACGCAGGAAGCGCGCCTCATCCTGGAAGCGATCTTTCCTGAGGGGTAATTTCCGGGCTGTGGGCCGTTGAAACGACTGAAGCACTAAGCTGTCCCCTCGATCTTGCGGATCACGTTCGCTGTTTAGAACCTAGGCATCGGACCCAAAAGTGGAAGGCACTTTTGGGACTGATCCGATGCTTATCTTCTCAAACGGCGCATCGTCTAGAGCGGAAAAACCGGATCCACTTTTTCCGCACGATGGCCTTAGAAAACGACCGTCAAGTTAAGTTGATCCGCCCAGGCCATCGAGAAACTCGCGGAATCGCGAGAAAAAGCCCGAGCTTTCCGGGTGGTTTTCCTTGGAGCATTCCTGGTCGAACTCCATCAGGAGCTCGCGCTGGCGCTTGGTGAGCTTCTGCGGGGTTTCCACAACAACCTGGATATAGAGGTCGCCCACGTCGCGCGAGCGCAGCACAGGCATGCCCTTAGCCTTCAGGCGGAACTGCTTGCCGGTCTGGGTGCCCTCGGGCACCTTCACGAGCGCCTCGGAGCCGCCGAGCGTCGGCACATTGAACTCGCCGCCGATCGCCGCCGTCACCATGGAGATCGGCACGCGGCAGAACAGGTCCGCGCCGTCCCGCTGGAAGAACGGATGCGGCTTGATCGACAGGAAGATGTAGAGATCGCCCGCCGGCCCGCCGCGCAAGCCCGCTTCGCCTTCGCCCGCAAGCCTGATCCGCGTGCCGTCCTCGACGCCCGCCGGGATGTTGACCGAGAGCGTGCGCTCGCGGGTGACGCGTCCCGCGCCGCCGCAGGAGGCGCAGGGGTCGTCGATGACCTCGCCGCGCCCGTGGCAGTTGGGGCAGGTGCGCTCGATGGAGAAGAAGCCTTGCGTCGCCCGCACCCGGCCGGCGCCGCCGCAGGTGGGGCAGGCCTTGGGCTTGGAGCCCGGCTTCGCACCGGAGCCTGTGCAGGCCTCGCAGGTGACGGAGGTCGGGATCTTGAGTTCCGCGTTCTTGCCGTGGAAGGCCTCGTCGAGGGAGATCTCGAGATTGTAGCGCATGTCGGCGCCACGCTCGCGCCCGCCGGCGCTGCGCCCGCGGCCCCGTCCTCCGGCCTCGCCGAAGAAGTTCTCGAAGATATCCGACATGAAGTCGGAGAAATCGCCGTTGAAGCCCGGCCCGCCGGCGCCGGCGCCGTTGGCGAAGGCCGCATGGCCATAGCGGTCGTAGGCTGCGCGCTTCTGGCCGTCCGAGAGGGTCTGGTAGGCCTCGTTGATTTCCTTGAACTTGACCTCGGCCTCGTGATTGCCCGGGTTGCGGTCCGGGTGATACTGCATCGCGAGCTTGCGGAAGGCGGATTTCATCTCCGCTTCGCTGGCGGTCTTCGCGACGCCGAGAACCTCGTAGTAATCGCGCTTGGACATGTCAGGCGCCCCTCGGAGCGGTCAGCCGCTCCGTCTTGTTCATCGTCCGCATTGCATGCGCTGCACAGGGAAAAGCTCCTGAAGCTTTTGCCGGAACATCGCGAAAAGCGGTCGGTTGATCGGTCATTGGTGTTTCAAGCTCATTTCACGAAAACGGCACCCGGTCATGAAACCGGGTGCCGAATTCTCTAAAGAGCGCTCATCATTTAGGCGCGCTTTTTCTTGTCGCCTTCGTCGACTTCCTGGAAGTCGGCGTCGATGACGTCGTCCTTCTGGGCGTTGTCGCCGCCTTCAGGCTGCTCGCCGCCTTCCGCAGCGCCGGCCTGAGCCGCGTACATGGCCTCACCAAGCTTCATGGAGGCCTGCATCAGGTCCGTGGTGCGGGCCTTGATGACCTCGGAATCCTCGCCGGCCAGCGCCTGACGCAGCGCGTCGATGGCGGTGGTGATGCCCTGCTTGTCGGCTTCCGAGACCTTGTCGCCGTACTCGGTGACCGATTTCTCGGTGGCGTGGATCAGGCTCTCGCCCTGGTTCTTCGCCTCGACGAGCTCGCGACGCTTCTTGTCTTCCTCGGCGTGAGCCTCGGCGTCCTTCACCATCTTCTCGATGTCGGCGTCGGAGAGACCGCCCGAGGCCTGGATGCGGATTTGGTGCTCCTTGCCGGTGGCCTTGTCCTTCGCCGTGACGTTCACGATGCCGTTCGCGTCGATGTCGAAGGTCACCTCGATCTGCGGCACGCCGCGCGGTGCGGGCGGAATGCCCACGAGGTCGAACTGGCCGAGCAGCTTGTTGTCCGCCGCCATCTCGCGCTCGCCCTGGAAGACCCGGATCGTCACCGCGTTCTGGTTGTCTTCCGCGGTGGAGAACACCTGGCTCTTCTTCGTCGGGATCGTCGTGTTGCGGTCGATCAGACGGGTGAAGACGCCACCAAGCGTCTCGATGCCGAGCGACAGCGGGGTCACGTCGAGAAGCAGAACGTCTTTCACGTCGCCCTGGAGCACGCCGGCCTGGATCGCCGCGCCGATGGCCACGACCTCATCCGGGTTGACGCCCTTGTGGGGCTCCTTGCCGAAGAAGTTCTTCACCACTTCCTGGATCTTCGGCATGCGGGTCATGCCGCCGACCAGAACCACCTCGTCGATGTCACCGGGCGAGATGCCAGCGTCCTTGAGGGCCTTGCGGCAGGGCTCGATGGTCTTCTGCACCAGGTCGTCCACGAGCTGCTCGAACTTGGCGCGCGAGAGCTTGAGGGCGAGGTGCTTCGGACCGGAGGCATCCGCCGTGATGTAGGGCAGGTTGATCTCGGTCTGGGAGGCCGAGGACAGCTCGATCTTGGCCTTCTCGGCCGCTTCCTTCAGGCGCTGAAGGGCGAGCTTGTCCTTGGTCAGGTCGATGCCCTGCTCCTTCTTGAACTCCGCCGCCAGGTACTCGACCAGGCGCATGTCGAAGTCCTCGCCGCCGAGGAAGGTATCGCCGTTCGTGGACTTCACCTCGAACACGCCGTCGCCGATCTCGAGCACGGACACGTCGAAGGTGCCGCCGCCGAGGTCGTAGACCGCGATCATGCCGGTCTGCTTCTTGTCCAGGCCATAGGCCAGGGCCGCAGCCGTCGGCTCGTTGATGATGCGCAGGACCTCGAGGCCGGCGATCTTGCCGGCGTCCTTGGTGGCCTGACGCTGGGCGTCGTTGAAATAGGCCGGAACCGTGATGACGGCCTGCGTGACCGGCTGCCCGAGATAGGATTCGGCCGTCTCCTTCATCTTCTGAAGGGTGAAGGCGGAGATCTGCGAGGGCGACATGGTCTTGCCGTCGGCCTCGACCCAGGCGTCGTTATTGCCGCCCTTCACGATGTGATAGGGGACGAGGCCCATGTCCTTCTTGGTCATGGGGTCGTCGAAGGTGCGGCCGATCAGGCGCTTGATGGCGAAGAAGGTGCGCGACGGGTTCGTGACCGCCTGGCGCTTGGCCGGCTGGCCCACGAGGCGCTCGCCTTCGTCCGTGAACGCCACGATGGACGGGGTCGTCCGGGCGCCTTCCGCGTTTTCGATGACTTTGGGCGTCGAGCCTTCCATGACTGCGACGCAGGAATTGGTGGTGCCGAGGTCGATACCAATGACCTTACCCATGGCGGGATCCCTCACTTTCAAGCAGACCGCCGAGCCCTCAAAGCAGCTCGGCCCATGGCTTACATGTTGCTGACAAATTGCCGGGGCCGCCTCAAACCGAGCCGTGCTCCGTGCTGGCCACGATATAAGAAGGGGTTTTCAGGGCTGCAAGACGAAGGTGGGCGCTAGTTTGCGCCAATTCGTCGGAGCCGGACCCTGTTGCATTCCTGCAATATGGGGCTGGATGCCAGGGCGATCCCGGCTCAGGCGGAGCGGTTTTCGGGCGTGGTTTCGACGATCAGGCTGAGCGCTGCCCTTAAGACCACCTGCCCGGCCTCATCCCTGACGCTGACCATGAAGGTCTTCTGGTCGCCATCAGGGAGAGCATCCCGCGCCAGGTCGGGCAGGGCCCTCTGGGCCTCGGCCTTGGCCATTTCAATGTTCTGAAGCTCAAGTCCTTCGGTATCGGGGACGAGACGGGACCCGTCATAGGTATCGAAAAAATAGCGCGCCAACTGCATGTCCTCACGGCCTTGATGTCTGACAACTCCAGGAAAGGTCGTTCGTTCGGTGTTCCGTCAGCAGACGCCGAAAAGCCTGCGATTCCAGGCTGCTGGATGGTCTTTGCCCAATGACTGGTCAAGGGAACGGCCCAGATCTAACATGCCTGGCACATAGCCGGTATGGCTGTGGCTGGTCGCGAGACACCGTGCCCGTGAGAAGGAGCCCGACCATGATGGCCCAATCCCCGAACGGCCTAATGATCCGGAAGCTGGAAAGCATCTTCCCATTGTCGGACGAGGAGGGGCGGGCCCTTGCCTGGCTTCCGATGCAGATCGCCGTCTACAAGGCCGATCAGGACATCGTGCGTATCGGTGACCGCCCGTCCCAGTCCTGCCTTCTCGTGGAGGGCTTCACCTGCGTGTACAAGATCACCGCCGAGGGCAAGCGCCAGATCGTGGCGTTCCATGTGCCCGGCGACATCCCGGACCTGCAGAGCCTGCACCTGAAGGTCATGGATAACAGCCTCGCGACGGTCAGCCCATGCACGCTGGGCTTCATTCCGCACGAGGCCCTGCAGGACGTCTGCAACCGCTATCCCCGCATCGCCGCCGCCCTGTGGCGTGAGACGCTGGTGGACGCCTCGATCTTCCGGGAATGGATGACCGGCATCGGGCGGCGCGAGGCCTATCACCGGATGGCCCATCTCCTGTGCGAGATGCGGGTGCGCCTGTCCATGGTGGGCCTGGTGGAGGACGAGACCTTCGACCTGCCCATCACCCAGACCGAACTCGCGGACGCCATCGGGGCCAGCACGGTCCATGTCAACCGGGTGCTGCAGGAGCTGCGGGCCGACGGGCTCATCCGCAGCCGGGGAACGCAGGTGAGAATCCTGGACTGGGAGAGATTGAAAGAGGCGGGCGACTTCGACCCGCTCTATCTGCACCTTCGGCAGGATGGAAATGCCTAAGCCTCGCTCCCGCCCAGGCTCCGCCCCGCTTCCCACCCGAGAATGGCCTGCTTGCGGGTGAGGCCCCAATGGTAGCCGGTGAGCGCACCGGAGCGGCCGAGCACCCGGTGGCAGGGCACCACGAAGGAGACCGGGTTCTTGCCCACCGCCGCGCCCACGGCCCGGCAGGCGGCGGGCTTGCCGATGTGGCGGGCGATGTCGGAATAGGTGGTGGCCCGGTCACGGGGGATGCGCAGCAGGGTCTGCCAGACCCGCACCTCGAAATCTGTGCCGATGAGCACCACCCGGAGCGGCTGCTCCGCCTGCCATTGCGACGGGCTGAAGATGCGCCGGGCTACCGGCGCCGTGGCGGCCGGGTCCTCCACATATTCGGCCTTGGGCCAGCGGCGGGTCATGTCGGCGAGCGCCGCCGCACGGTCATCGTCGTCCACGAAGCCGAGACCTGCGAGCCCCCGGTCGGTCACGATCAGCAGCGCCTCGCCGAACGGCGAGGGGTGGAAGCCGAAGCGCATGGTGAGCCCTGAGCCGCCCGCCTTGTAGTCGCCTGGCGTCATGGCCTCATGGGTGACGAACAGGTCGTGCAGCCGGGCCGGACCCGACAGCCCGAGCTCATAGGTGGCGTCGAGCACGCTGGCGGAATCCGCCAGCAGCGCCTTGGCATTGTCCAGCGTGATCGCCTGGAGAAAGGCCTTAGGCGACAGGCCCGCCCAGCGCCGGAAGAGATGGTGCACATGGGTGGTGGACAGGCCTACATGATCGGCAATCGCCTCCAGCGACGGCTGCTCGCGCCAGCGCTCCGAGATGTAGGCGATGATCCGGCGCACGCGCTCGTAATCCGAATGAGGCTCGTCCGGCACCATGAGGTCGGCCGGTTCGATGGTGATGTCGCGCAAGGTATCGAGCATGACTTTCATCCTTGATTGACGGTCATCCTAACGGGCCTGAGGGAGAGGCGACACCCGATATCTGTGAGGTTCTCCGAGATGTGGAAAGCCGCACAAATGAGGGGCATGTCCGTGTCATCCCCGGGTCACGGAGTTCGGGAAGGGGATCCATGGCGCTGAGGATGCGAGTGGATCCTCGTCCCCTCCGCTGCGTGTCCTTCCGGGAATGATCCTGGTCCTGGCGCCCTTCAGTCCTGACACCCTCCTCGTCATCCCCGGCCTTGTGCCGGGGCTCCCCGTCTTCCTTTGCGCTCCGTTTCATAGACCTCATCCTGAGGAGGTCACGCAGTGACCGTCTCGAAGGAGGATCCAGTGCTCTCTGGAGGCTCCTTCGAGACGCAGCCTCCCGGCTGCTCCTCAGGATGAGGCTGGAGAGTGCTTGAACGGGTGCAAAGACGTGGATGGCCGGCACAAGCCCGGCCATGACGGTGCGGGTGCGGGCATGTTCTCGCTTTGTTCTTGACTGCTGCTGCAAGCTAAGCTCGGCTATATCTGTGCTCATCCTCGCCCAACGAGGGGCGCGCTCGCGAGGCGTCGCAGCACTGGGACGGGGAGCGGCCCCGCCGCAGGCCTCGCACCCCTGTGGTCGCGGGAGGTCGATCCTGGCATGCCTCCAGGTCCACCTGCAACAAACCGCGCGTGATGAGCAGCTTGGCTCTCACTTCTCACCATCACACATCGAGCCGGGCTGCCCGACGCGCCACCCTCGATTGACCTGACGGCTTGAGGCTCCCCAGCCTCAGGCCTACAAGCGCTGGCTCTTTCTCAATAGCCCCGCTTCACATCCGCCAGGGCGCGGCCCAGCGCCTCGGCGAGGGTCTCGCGCTCCGGCGGGGAGAGGTCGCGGGCGATCACAACATGCTCGTTGCGGGAGGCGAGCGAGAGCTTCTGCATGCCGTATTCGTCGTCGATCTCCCGGTCGAGGCGGGTCCAGAGCGGATTGAACTGCCAGTCCTTCACCTCGCCCTTTGGGCTCACCTTGCGGAACAGGAGCCGGATCGGAGTCAGTTCCAGCAGCTCGAAAGCATCGCCCTGCCGGTAGCTGACCCGGAAGGCGATGTAGAGGCCGAGGAAATCGAGGCCGAAGAAGCCGGCCACGGGCCAGAAGCCCATGACCACGAAGGGGATGCCCGCCACCAGGGAGGTGAGGCAGACGAGCCACATGACGATCCTGAACCCTTGCGGGCTCAGCGACCGGTGCGGCCGGATGACGGCCGAGAACACCGGCTCCTCGAACCCTTCACCGCCATCAAATGTCGCCTTGCTGCCTGCCATAGCCCAGATATAACGCAGGAATGTCCGATCTGAAGCCGTCCTCTCGTCGCATTTCGAAACCTAACCGCAAGCCTGCCGTGCTGGCGAAAGCCGTGGGAAAGGCCGTGCGCGCCCGAACCCCGAAGCCCGTCGACCGGGCCACGATGATCGAGATCTTCCGACGCTGGCACGCGGCCAATCCCGAGCCCAAGGGCGAGCTCGACTACACCAACCCCTATACGCTGCTGGTCGCCGTGACGCTCTCGGCCCAGGCGACCGACATCGGGGTCAACAAGGCGACGAAAAACCTGTTTCCCGTGGCCGACACGCCGCAGAAGATGCTGGAACTGGGCGAGGAAGGCCTGCGCCAACACATCAGGACGCTGAACTTCTTCAACACCAAGGCGAAGAACGTGATCGCCATGGCCCGGCGTCTCGTGGACGAGTTCGGCGGCGAGGTGCCCCGTTCCGTGGAGATCCTGGAGACCCTGCCAGGCGTCGGGCGCAAGACCGCGAGCGTCGTGGTCAACATCGCGTTCGGGGATCCGCGGGTTGCGGTCGACACCCACATCTTCCGCGTCACCAACCGCCTCCCGCTCGCCATCACCAAGACGCCGCTGGACACGCAGGTGGCCCTCGAAAAGCTGATCCCGGACGAGTACCGGCTCCACGCCCATCATTGGCTGATCCTGCACGGCCGCTACATCTGCAAGGCGCGCAAGCCCGAATGCTGGCGCTGCCCGGTCAATGACCTGTGCCGCTATCCGGACAAGACGATTCCGTAAAACTGGGTGTCATCCCCGGCGAGCGAAGCGAGGGAAGGGGATCCATAGTGCTGAGCGTGCGGGTGGATTCCCTTCCCCTCCGCTGCGCTCCGGCCGGGAATGACACTGTGAGTGCAGCTACCGCCGCAAGCAACGCGGCGCAGACGGCGTGCAGGCGATGCCCGGCGTCGAGCAGGCGAGCCCCTGCGATGTGCGGCTGCAGACGACGCAGCGGTCGGTCCACTCCAGGCATGTGGCATCCGGCGCACCGTCCTGCCTTGCCGCTTGAGGCTCCGTGCTCAGGCCAAAGAGGATCGCCAATGTTGCCACCAGCAAGGCGACCGCAATGGAGAGGGTGACGGCCAGAGCCTCGTCGCGCGGCAGCATGGATCAGCCGTAGACCATGAGGCCTGCGAGGCCCGCGGCCCCGACGAGGATGCGCCAATAGGCGAAGGGCGTGAAGCCGTGGCGCGACACGTAGTCGAGCAGCAGCTTCACCACGAGCAACGCTGCCACGAACGCGGAGATGAATCCCGCCACGATGATTGTGATATCGTTGGCCGAGAGGATCTTGTAATTCTTCAGCAGGTCGTAGGTGAAAGCGCCCGCCATGGTGGGCATGGCGAGGAAGAACGAGAACTCCGCCGCGGCGCGTTTCGAGGCACCCATCAGCATGGCGCCCACGATGGTGGCGCCCGAGCGCGACACGCCGGGGATCATCGCCACGCATTGGATGAGGCCGATCTTGAGGTACATCGAAAGGGGAAAACGGGTCGCGTCGGTTTTCGTCGCCTCGAGCGGCATCCGGTCGATGGCGAGCAGCACGAAGCCACCGACGATGAGCGTCGCGCACACGATCCAGGGGTTGAAGAGCACTTCCTTGATGAAGCCGTGCAGCACGGCGCCGATCAGGGCCGCGGGCAGGAACGCCACCAGCACGCCGATGACAAAGTGGCGCGCCATCGGATCGTGCGGCAGGGCCTTGGCGATCGACCAGAGCTTGTTGAAGTAGACCGACAGGATCGCCAGGATCGCGCCGAGCTGGATCAGCACCTCGAAGGTCTTGCCCGTGGACTCGAAGCCGAGGAAGTGGCCGACGAGGAGCAGGTGGCCGGTCGAGGAGACGGGGAGAAACTCCGTCAGCCCTTCGATGAGGCCGAGAAAGAGCGCCTCGATGATTTGCGACATCGTTGAAAATCCTGAGAACGGCGCCAGATGCGGGAGCGCCTCCACCTCTGTCAAGAAAGGTTTGCGCTCAAGGCGCGGCCCTTCTGCGTCAGAGACATGAGATTCACCAATATTCCTTACCAACCCTTAACGAAGCACGGCCTTATTCTTGCCGCCTGTTTCGCGTCAGCATCATTCATGGCCACCCTGCATTCCTATCCCTTTTGCCCGCAGTCGCGGTTCGCGCGTCTCATTGTTGCGGAACTCGGCCTTGAACCGGACGTGGTCGAGGAGAAGCCGTGGGACCGGCGCATCCCGTATCTGGAGATCAACCCGGCCGGCAATCTGCCGCTGTTCCGCGACGACAACGGGCTCGCGGTGCCCGGCCCCACGGGCATTGCGGAATATCTGGACGAGACCAGGGGAGAGGATCTTCGGGACCGCCGTTTCCTGCCGGGGGATCTTGCCGGGCGGGTCGAGGTGCGCCGCCTGCTCGACTGGTTCCTGGTTAAGTTTCACGGCGAGGTCTCGGACTACCTTGCCACAGAAAAGATCTATAAGCGGTTCATGCCCGGCGAACTGGGAGGCGGTCCGCCGGACATGGGTGCGATTCGCGCGGCCCAGACCAATGTGCGATACCATCTCAAATATATCGGTTTTCTGATCTCAAAGCGGAATTGGCTCGCCGGCGACCAGATGACCTATGCGGATCTGGCGGCGGCGGCCCATCTGTCGGTGGTGGATTATCTCGGCGACGTGCCATGGAACGAGGACGAGACAGCGAAGCTTTGGTACGCCAGGATCAAGTCCCGGCCGTCCTTTCGCGCGCTCCTGGCGGACCGGGTGCCGGGCATGGCGCCGGCGGACCACTACGACAATCTGGACTTCTAAACGACGCTCTCAAGCAGGCTTTTGTCGAGCGCGCCAAGGCGCTCGGTTTCGACACTGTGCGGATGGCCCGGCCGGATTCGATCCCGCTCGCGCCGGAGCGTCTGCAGGCTTGGCTTGAGGCCGGTCATCACGGCTCCATGGAGTGGATGGCGGAAACGGCAGAGCGCCGCGCCGATCCTCGCACCCTCTGGCCGGAGGTGCGCAGCGTCATCCTGCTCGGGCTGAACTACGGCCCGGCCGACGATCCTCTCGCGGAACTCGCCCAGAAGGATCGCGGCTACATCTCGGTCTATGCCCGCAACCGCGACTACCATGACGTGATCAAGGGCAAGCTCAAGGAGGCGGCAGGCTTCCTGGCCTCAAAAGCCTCGTCCGACGTGAAGGTCTTCGTCGATACGGCGCCGGTGATGGAAAAGCCGCTGGCAGAGGCGGCAGGGCTCGGCTTTCAGGGCAAGCACACGGTGGTCGTGTCGCGGGAGTTCGGCAACTGGCTCTTCTTAGGCGCCATCTTCACCACGGCGGAACTGCCTGCCGACGAGCCGGAGCGCAATCATTGCGGCTCCTGCCGCCGCTGCCTCGACATCTGCCCGACCAACGCCTTCCCGGCGCCCTATCAGCTCGATGCGCGCCGCTGCATCTCGTATCTCACCATAGAGCATAAGGGGCATATTCCGGCGGACCTGCGCTCCGGCATCGGCAACCGCATCTTCGGCTGCGACGACTGCCTGGCGGTGTGCCCCTGGAACAAGTTTGCGCAAGCCGGCCGCGAGGCGCGGCTCGTTCAGCGGGAGGATCTCGCCGCCTTGCCGCTGGCAGATCTCGCCCGCCTCGACGACCCCGCTTTCCGCGCCCGCTTCGCCGGCACGCCGATCAAGCGCACCGGCCGCGACCGGTTCATCCGCAACGTGCTGATCGCGATGGGCAACTCGGGCGATGCGAGCCTCGCCAAAGAGGCCGAGCGGCTGCTGGACGACGCCTCGCCACTGGTGCGCGCCATGGCGGTCTGGGCGCTCGGACGGTTGCTGCCCCCGGACGCGGTGGCGCGTCATGCCGCAGAGCGGCTGGAACAGGAAAGCGATCCGGACGTATGCGAGGAGTGGCGCAGGGCGGTGGCGTTGCAGACCGAGGTTGTGGCCTGACCTCTAGACGGATTCATCACACTCCCACCTCATCCTGAGGAGCAGACGCAGTCTGCGTCTCGAAGGAGGTTCCAGAGAGCACTGGATGCGCCCTCGTCCTTCGAGACGCAGCTGCGCTGCTCCTCGGAGGCAGGCTCATCAAGGACCGGGAGCCCTGCTCACGTCATCACCGGCCTTGTGCCGGTGATCTCGACGGCTTGAAGCGTCGTGCTTGTCAGCATCGGGATGGCCGGCACAAGGCCGGCCATGACGAAAACTGAGGCGCACTCCTCTTTATGAGCCAGACGCTCAGGATGAGGGCTCAGTGTGGGCCTTAGGGTAACCCGACCAGACTCACGCCGCGTGGCGATTAGCCGTCGGGCCGAAATGGTCGATGTAGCGCGGGTTGATCGCCGACACCGGCAGGACGACGAGCACGTCCGTGGTGCCGAACTGCCGGTCGATCACGGCGCCCGTGCCGAAGGTCGCACCGACGCGCAGGTAGCCCTTGATCAGGGGCGGCAGGGCATGCAGGGCAGCCTTCGGATCGATGGCCTCCTTGGGCAGGATGTCCATGGGGGTGTAGCGCTCCGGCAGGGCGCTGGCCTGCCACTTAGCCGGCGCGGCGGCGTAATGGTGCAGGAAGCTCAAGGGAAGCGCCAGTGACTGCGGATCCGTGCCCTCCAGGCTGGCGCAGCCCATCATCACGTCGATCCGGTGATGGAGCACATAGGCCCAGATGCCGTGCCACAGCAGCTCGACCGTGCGCTTGTTGCGATAGGGCTTGAGCACGCAGGAGCGTCCGAGCTCCAGGAAACGTAAGCCGGGATGAGCCTTCAGGAGCGGTGCGATGTCGTACTCGCCCCGGGTGTAGAACCCGCCGTGGCGCTCGGCCATGTCCTGGCGGAGCAGGCGATAGGTGCCCACCACCTTGGGCTTCGCCGGGCGGAAGGGCTTGGCCTTCACATCGTGATCGAGGACGAGGATATGGTCGCAGATCCGGTCATACTCGTCCACATCGCGGCGGGAGATCAGGGCCGCGCCGGTGGGCGATGCCGACATCTCCTCGTAGAACACCTTGAAGCGCAGACGCTGGGCACGCCGGATATCCTTGGCAGTGGTTGCAAGGCGAACCTCGAGGGAGCCGATGCGGCCGAGTACCGCATCGAGGCTGCCATAATCGCGGACGATCCTGTCGCCGCCGGGCATGAACTTGAGCCCATGAAGACCTGAACCGATGGGAGCCAAGCCAGGCGCGGCATGGTTCGAAGGATACTGACTCATCGCTGCCTCACAGAATCGTCTCTTCAGCGCCGGATCGTGACTGACGCCGCTCCGCTTCCGCTATGACATAAAACCTGTTCCAAACTGTTTTGTGACAGAAAACATATCCGTGCCGTTGGAAAATATCGGATCCGGTCCAGGGATTCACAAGCAGGGTGAAGGAATCCTCGTCCCCTTGTCACGCGGCGGCCGGGCGCCGGTCCGCATGGGCCCGGTAAGAGAGGGCCTCGGCGATGTGAATGCGCCGCACCCGATCCTCGCCATCGAGATCGGCCAGGGTGCGGCCCACCTTCAGCACCCGATGGAAGCCGCGGGCGGAGAGCCGCATCGCATTGGCGGCATCGCGGATCAGGGACAGGCCCTCCGGGTCGGGCTGTGCCACGTCCGCGAGCAGGGCCGGCGGGCAGGCGGCGTTCGTCGTCACATCATCAAGTTTCAGAGCCGCATAGCGCCTGGCCTGCCGCTCGCGGGCCTGGGCCACCCGCGCTGCCACCTCGACGGATCCCTCGGAGGGAGCCGGCAGGATCAGGTCGGCCGCCGTGACGGCCGGCACGTCGATGGCAAGATCGATGCGGTCGAGGAGCGGACCGGAGAGCCGCGCCTGGTACTGAGCGATGCAGCGCTCATTCGGCTGGCGGCGGCAGACATAGCCGGGCTCGGTGGCCTGCCCGCAGCGGCAGGGATTCATGGCGGCGACGAGCTGGAAGCGGGCAGGATAGGTGACCCGGTGATTGGCCCGGGCGATCAGGATCTCGCCCGCTTCCAGCGGCTGCCTTAAGGAGTCGAGCACCTGGGGCTGAACTCCGGCAGCTCGTCGAGGAAGAGCACTCCGCGATGAGCAAGCGAGGCCTCGCCGGGCCGTGCGTTGAGGCCGCCGCCCACGAGGGCCGCCATGGAGGCCGAATGGTGCAGGGCCCGGAACGGGCGGCGGTTCGAGAGGGCGCCCTCCGCCAGCAGCCCCGCCACCGACTGGATCATCGACACCTCCAGGAGTTCCCGCGGCGAGAGCGGCGGCAGGATGGAGGGCAGGCGCTGGGCCAGCATGGACTTGCCGGCGCCGGGTGGGCCGTTCATCAGCGGGTTAAATCCACCGGAGTGTAGTTATATTAATTTTCGGCTTTGATCCCAGAATGAAGTGGCGTTCATCGGCTTGAGTGGAGCATCCAACGTTTGATTAGAAGTTCCTGAGTTCGACTCGAAGCACTCCCGAACATCATCAATGGGGTACTAGAATCGGCCTTTTATGCCGTTTTGCTCCACGTAGCTATGGTAGCCAAACGTCGAAGGGGTCAAGTTGTGCTCAGGTCCGAGGTCGAGTCGACCATCCCCGACCTCGCGTTCATCGGGCATGATGCAGTTCGCTCTAGCTCCTTTGAGGCTAGGACGGGAACGGGGCTCGGTCTCCCTATGATGTAAACCAACGCTGAATTCTCCGATTAGGATCTGGATACGACAGATCCTAGCGAGACTTTATATCCAGTGTATTCACCCTAGAGATGTAACGGACTATCGAAGCTGTGATCTCAAAATGGAGTGGGCACAAGTCTTCAGAGTGGGTTCCGCTGGCTGTTAGCCATACTAGATGTTCAGTCCCACGAAGTGGTGATACGATCATCTCTTCTTGGAGGGACAGCTTATGGGACAGCTTCTCCACGGCAGCGCCACCACGACAGAGGCAGTTCGTCGCGCAATCCAAGTT